>Ga0302314_10000845_pt1 | contig 56835 bp, 44 predicted proteins | sample III_Palsa_N2_3_FD_200533 | JGI IMG/M metagenome (GOLD analysis project Ga0302314, IMG submission 200533) | Peat permafrost microbial communities from Stordalen Mire near Abisko, Sweden - III_Palsa_N2_3 | ecosystem: Environmental > Terrestrial > Soil > Palsa > Peat permafrost | place: Sweden...
TCGCTGCGTCGCGCACGCAGACGCAGGACTACTTCGGCGTCGTTGTCAGCGACGACTTCGCCTGGCTGGAGGACGCCGCCGACCCCGTCACGCGCGCGTGGCTCGCGGCCGAGAACGCCTACAGCCGGCGCTACCTCGACGCGATGCCCGCGCGCGCGGCGCTGCGCCAGCGGCTGCAGGCGTTGATCGGTTCGACATCGAACGCCTACTCATCGCTCGTCGAGCGCGGCGGCGTCGTCTTCGCGTTGAAGACCGCGCCGCCGTCGCAGCGTCCGGTGCTCGTGAGGCTGAAGTCGGTGGACGACGTGGCCAGCGAACGCGTGGTGTTCGATCCGAACGAGGCCGCGCCCGGCGGCGCGCTCGCGATCGCGTTCTTCCGGCCGTCGCTGGACGGTCTCCGGGTGGCGGTGGCGGTGACGTCGGGCAACGAAGACGCGGCCACGGTGCGCGTCATCGACGCGGCGACCGGCCAGGCCTTGCCCGACCAGGTACCCCATGTCGTATCGGCGACGGCCGGCGGCGACCTCGCGTGGAGCGTCGGCAACGGCGGCTTCTTCTGCACGCAATACCTGGCGCCGGGCAACCGGCCCGCGGGCGACGGGCCGGCGCAGGTCGTCTTTCACAAGCTGGGCACGAGCCCGGCGCTCGATCGCGTGGAACTGTCCACCGGACTGCCGCGCCTGGCGCGCGTGCGCCTCGAGAGCGCGCGCGACGGCCGCAACGTGCTGGCGCTGGTGGAGGACGGCCGCGGCGGCGACGTCTCGCTGTACCTGAAGGCGACCGACGCGAACGGCGAGGGCGGCTGGCGCCGTCTCGCGTCCGGGAGCGACGGCGTGCGCGACGCGCAGTTCGGCGACGACGACGCGATCTGGGTGCGCTCGATCGCCAACGCGCCGCGCGGCAAGGTGCTGCGCCTGCCGCTGGCCGAGACGAAGACGATCTTCTGGGACAAGGTGGCGACCGTCGCCGCGCCGCTCGAAGGCGCGGTGCAGCGCTTCGCGGTGGCGGGCGGCACGCTGTACCTGGCCGAGGGCGGCACCGGGCCGTCGCGCCTGCGCGCGATCGACGTCCGCACGAGGCGCGGCACGGTGGTGGCGCTGCCGGCGACCAGCGGCGTCGCGGCGCTGGTGCGCGTGGGTCGCGGCGACGTGGTCGCGCAGGTGACCAGCTACGTCGAGCCGCCGCTGTGGACGCGCGTGGGCGGCGGCCGCAGCAAGCGCACGTCGCTGGTGATGACGTCGGATGCCAACTTCAACGACGCCGAGGTCGTGCGCGAGTTCGCGGCCTCGCGCGACGGCACGCCGGTGCCCGTCGACATCCTGCGCCGCAAGGGCACGCGGCTCGACGGCCACAACGCGGTGCTGCTGACGATCGCCGGCGCGATGGGGCCGGGCACGACGCCCGACTTCGACGTCACGCGCCGCGTGTGGCTCGATCGCGGCGGCGTGGTCGCGGTGGCCACGTTGCGCGGCGCCCCCGAGGGCGGCGAGGCCTGGCGCGCCGACGGCCTGCGCGCGAAGAAGCAGAACACCGTCGACGACTTCATCGCCGTGGCCGGGCATCTCGTCAAGCGCGGCTACACGCAGCCGGCGCTGCTGGGCGTCCGCGCGCAGGGCGACGGCGCGCTGGTGGCCGGCGCGGCGCTGGCGCAGCGTCCCGACCTGTTCCGCGCGGTGGTGGGCGTCGGCGGCCGCTACGACCTGCTGCGCCTGGAGCGCGACGCCGCGGGCGAGTACGACACGCCGGAGTTCGGCGGCGTCAAGGATCGCGCGCAGTTCGACGCGCTGTTCGCGGTCTCGCCGCTGCGCGCCGTGCGCGACGGCGCCGGCTATCCAGCCGTGCTGTTGCTGGCCGGCGAGCGCGACGGCCGCGCCGACCCGGCGCAGTCGCGCAGGATGGCGGCGCGGCTGCAGCAGGCCGATCCGAGCGGCCATGCGATCCTTCTACTAACCTCTGATTACAGCGGACAAGCGACGCGAGCGAGCCTCGCCGAGACCGTCGACCAGGCCGCCGACGAGATGGGCTTCCTGCTGCACGAGGTGCTCGCCGCGCAGTGAGGCGCGGCGCGGGACGACTGCGCGGGCGTCGAGCGAAAAAAGAGGCACCGCGGTGCCTCCTTGTCGTCGCGACGTGCCGCCGATCTCAGCGATCGCGCTCGCCGTCCTTCTTCTCGCGGTCGTCCTTGCGCTCCTGCTCGGTCTTCTTCTTGGACTTCTCGTCCTTTTCCTTGCCCTGCTTGGGCTTGGCAGCCGGCTGCTCGCCTTGCGCGGCGGGCTGTGCGCCGGGTTGTGTGCCCGGTTGCGCGCCCGGCTGGCCCGCGGGCTGCGCGCCCGGTTGCTGGCCTTGCGGATTGCCGCCGCGGCGATGCGCGTCCTGCGGGTTGCCCTGTTGCGGCTGGCCTTGCAAGGCGGGCTGCGGCTGGCCCTGCACTTGGCCTTGCGGCGGCTGGCTGGTGCCCTGGCCCGGTTGTCCCGGCTGACGCGGCTGGCCCTGGGCCGGCTGCGGCTGTTGCGGCTGGCCGTTGACCAGCGCCGGCGTGCGCGGCGGCTGGTCGAACTCGGGTCGGCCCTGGCCTTGACCCGGACGCTGGCCTTGCTGCGCCTGGCCTTGCGGCGGCTGCGCGCCGGGTTGCTGCATCGGCGGACGCGAACCGCCGGCACCACCGGCGCGGATCGGCTGCGCCGCGGGCAGCGCCATCGGCTGATGACCTGACTGGTACGTCGGAATCGCCTGCTGCGACGTCGGCTGCGGCGCCGTGGGGCGTCCCGCCGGAGCGAGGCTGGCCGCCAGGTGCGCGCGCGCCGGCACCGAGTTCTGGAACGCCTGGCCGTTGGCCGTGACGCCGGCCGGGGCCTCGATCGTCACGTTGGTCACGTTCGTGATGTTGGTGACGTTGTTGGTCGTGTTGTGGCTGTTGACGTCCACATTGCCGTGGATGCGCATGCCCACGTTGACGACGGCCGGCGCGCTCACGACCACCGCGGGCGGCGTGCCCAGCGGCGCGGGCACGATGATGCCGGCGCGCGAGCCCGGCGGCGGCGGCACGAACACGCCTTGCGGGCCCATCGGCGGGCGGCCGAAGCGCACGCCCGGCGCGGCGATGGCGATCGAGATGCTCAACCCCGGCGCCGGCGGCACGAAGTGGCGCTCCGGCGCGCACCAGAAGCCCGGCACGAACACGACGACATCGGCACGGTGCTCGTAGTACGGCTGCACCCACACGAAGTTCGGGCGCGGCGGCGGCGCCCAACGGCCGGCGGACCAGAACCAGCGTCCTTCCCAGGCCCAGTAGCCGCCCGTCCAGATGGCGTCGGGGTAGGGCTGCGGCGGCGGCACTTCCACCAGCATCGGCGGCGGCGCCCACTGCACCGCGATCGGCGCGGGCTGCTCGAGCGGCGGATCGACGTAGACGCTGACGACGGGATCGTTCTCCGACGCGTAGTCCGGCGCGGCCTGCGGATAGACCGGCGCGGGCCGCGGCGGCGCGACGTAGCGCGGCGCGGGCGCCTCGACCACGCAAGCGGAAAGAAGGGCGGCCGCGCCGAGCGCAGCGCCCAGCGCGCCCAGGCGCAGGACGGCCTGGTTTCTTGGAGTCGTCATGTCGAATAGTCCTCTGCGATTCGCCCCGGCCGTGCGGGCTGGAAGCGCCATTGTCGTGGCAAGTCCCGGATCAACGCTTGAGCAGCAGAGTTGGTGGGCAGGGGTCACGCAAATTTACATTTTGCTGAGAGGGCTGAGGACGGTTGTCGACCCAAGCCAGACCACTTCTCGTCCCACGCGGTCGCCGTTCCAGCACCGGGCAGTCCCGTCTCCTTCCGCTCGGCAACGGCTTGGAAGTCAATGTCAATGCGGCGAGTGCAAGCTGGCCAGCGACGACAGGCCTGCCAGCGCGTAGTTGCCCATGTCTTCTGCCAGGGAGGCAGGATCGGCCATCAACGCCGGCAATGCCTGGCGAAGCACGGGTCGCGGCGCAACCACGAGCATGATGCACGGGAGCACGACGAACGCGAGGGCGCGCTGAACGAGCGGGTGCTCCTGCGGAACGCCAAGAAATTCAGCAATCATGGCCACCGCGACCCGCAGCTTCGGCAGCACCGCTTGCCTCAGCAGCGCGTTGACGTGAGGCGACGGGCTCATGAATTCACGCACCAGCACGCGCAGGCCCCAGGGCAGATCGACGGCGGACGATCGCCCGACGATGAGCGCGATCAGCTCGCGAAGCTTGGCTTCCGCCGTGACCCCCGAGCGCGCTATCGACTCCAGGTCGTCGAGCCCGACGATCTGTCCGTGCGCTTCGACGAGCACGGCCTCGTACAGACCGTTCCTGCTGCCGAAGTGATAGTTCACCGCTGCCAGGTTCGTGCCGGCGGCCGAACAGATCTCCCGACTGGTGGTGCGCTCGAAGCCCTTTTCCGCGAAAAGCCGACCGGCGACCTGGAGGATTTGCAGGCGAGTCTCCGCACCATCCGAGCGGACGGATCGGGGAGCAGGCTTCGGCTTGCGATTCACTCGAGCTGTCATCGAGCAAGCGTAACCGCAAACGCAAACGTAAACATCAAATTCAAATTTGAAGTTGATGTATGCTGTGTCCTGCCTAGGCTTTCGTCGGAGATCACGGCCCATGAACCAGAAGATCCTTTTGCCCGTGGCGATCGTCGTCGTGGTCGCGGCGGGCGCGGCAACCTGGGCCTGGATGGCGCATCGGCACGCCGAAGATCCGGATCAACTCACGCTGTACGGCAACGTCGACATCCGCCAGGTGTCGCTCGCGTTCAATGCCAACGAGCGGATCTCCGAGATCCGGGTTCGCGAGGGCGACAAGGTGCATGCGGGTTCCGTGTTGGCCGTGCTTGACGAGCGCACGGCCCTCGTCCGGCTGGCCCAGAGCACGGCGCAGATCGGCGTCCAGGAGCAGGCGCTGCTCCGATTGCAGGCGGGTAGCCGACCCGAAGAGATCGCCCAGGCGAAGGCCAATCTCGCCGCGGCGCAGGCCAATGCGGATCTCGCGGCGCGGCAGCTTGCGCGACTTCGGTCGACCAGCGATGCGACGGCGGGCAAGGCGGTCAGCCAGCAGGATCTCGACACGGCGGTGGGACACGCCCAGGTCGAAGCGGCACAGGCGGAGAGCCTGCGCAAGACGCTGCAGCTCGTCGTCGCGGGGCCGCGCAAGGAAGACATCGCCCAGGCCCGCAACCAGCTCGCTTCCGCGCGCGCCGAGCAGGCCCTGATCCAGCGCCAGATCGACGAGTCCCAACTGCACGCGCCCATCGATGCCGTCGTGCGCGCACGGCTGCTCGAACCTGGCGACATCGCGTCGCCCCAGCGTCCGGTCTTCACTCTCGCGATCACCGAGCCGAAATGGGTGCGCGCCTATGTCACGGAGTCGCAGCTGAGCCGCATCGCCACGGGCATGAATGCCGGCGTGACGACGGACAGCCGGCCGGATCACGTCATCCCGGCCCGCGTCGGCTACATCTCGTCGGTGGCGGAGTTCACGCCCAAGACGGTCGAGACCCCGGAGCTGCGCACCAGCCTCGTCTACGAAGTGCGGTTCATGGTCGACGACCCGCAGGATCAGCTGCGGCTGGGCATGCCGGCGACCGTCCGTCTGCGCTTGCCGGCGGCCCCCCGGGACCAGAGCGCCAAGCCATGACCGCCGCCGTCGCGCTGAACGGCGAGCACCTGCGGCGCACCTTCATGGTGAAGGAATCGAAGCAGCGGGTCGTCGCGCTCGATGACGTCTCCATCCAGGTGGCCGCCGGTTCGTTGACGGCGCTGGTCGGCCCCGACGGGGCGGGCAAGACCACGCTTCTACGTCTGGCCGCCGGCCTCCTGGTGCCGGACGGTGGCACGTTCTCAGTGCTGGGCATCGACGTCGTACGCGACCCACAGTCGGTGCAGGATCGCATCAGCTACATGCCGCAGCGCTTCGGGCTCTACGACGACCTGAGCGTGCAGGAGAACCTGGATCTCTACGCCGACCTCCACGGCGTGCCCGGGCCCGAACGAACGGCGCGCTACAAGAAGCTGCTCGACATGACCGACCTGGGCCGCTTCACGTCACGTCCGGCCGGCAAGCTGTCGGGCGGGATGAAGCAGAAGCTGGGCCTCGCGTGCACGCTGGTGCGCTCGCCCGAGCTGCTGCTGCTGGACGAACCCACGGTCGGCGTCGACCCGTTGTCGCGTCGCGAGTTGTGGCAGATCGTCCAGCAGTTGGTCGACGACGAGCAACTGACCGTCGTGGTGAGCACGGCCTATCTGGACGAGGCCGAGCGTTGCGCGCAGGTCTTCCTGATGCGCCAGGGGCAGGTGCTGGCGCAGGGCTCGCCGCGATCGCTGCGCGTCCACGCCGACAAGCTCTGCTACGTGGCGACACCGCCCACCGACCGTCCCGCTCGCTGGCTGCAGGCGCGGCTGCTGGACGACACGCACCAGGTGCTCGACGCCGTTCCGCAGGCGGGCGAAGTCCGCTTCATCGTGCGCCCCGGGACGGACGTTCCCGCATCGATCGCCGCGCTGCACGACGTGCCCGCGCGCGCCGTGCCAGCTCGTCTCGAAGACGGTTTCATGGCGCTGCTTCGCCTCAAGGAGCCCGAGGGCGTCGCGGTCGCGTCGAATCCCGTCACCGACGAGCCGGCCGCGGCAAAGGCACCTGAACCCGTGATCGAAGTAAAGCACCTGGTGCGCAAGTTCGGTGACTTCGTCGCAGTGCAGGACACCTCGTTCATCGTCCGCAAAGGCGAAGTGTTCGGATTGCTCGGTCCCAACGGCGCAGGCAAGACGACCACGTTCCGCATGCTATGCGGCCTGCTGCCCGCCACCAGCGGCAGCCTCAGCGTCGCGGGCGTGAACCTGCGCGATGCCCGCGCCGCCGCGCGCCGCCACATCGGCTATGTCTCGCAGAAGTTCGCGCTCTACGGCAATCTGGATGTCGGCGAGAACCTGCACTTCTTCGCGGGCGCGTACGGGCTGCGCGGACAGCGCGCCAAGGACCGCATCGCCGCCGTGACCGAACAGTTCTCGCTCCAGTCGCTGCGCAGCACGCCCAGCAGCCAGTTGCCCGGCGGCTACCGCCAGCGTCTGGCCATGGCGGCGGCGCTGTTGCACGAGCCCCAGATCCTGTTCCTCGACGAGCCCACGAGCGGCGCCGACCCGCTGGCGCGCCGCGAATTCTGGCGTCGCATCACCGCGCTCTCGGAAGGCGGCACGACGATCGTCATCACCACGCACTTCATGGAAGAGGCCGAGTACTGCGATCGCATCATCATCCAGGACGCGGGCAAGGTGCTGGCGCTCGGCACGCCGCAGCAAGTGCGGGAACAGGCGAGCGCCGCGGGCGCCGCGTCGGCTGTCCAGCTCGGCATGGAGGAGGCGTTCATCCACATCGTCCAGCGATCGCGCGACGAGCAGCCGCAACGCGCTGCATCGGAGACGACGCCATGAACGTCGATGCGACGCCCCGCCACGGCGGCTTCTGGAGCCGACTCGTGGCGCTCACGCGCAAGGAGGTGCGCCAGCTGCTGCGCGATCGCAGCAACCTGGCCATCGGCATCGCCTTGCCCGCGCTGCTTATCCTGCTGTTCGGCTACGGGATATCGCTCGACATCGACAACGCGCCGATCGCGATCGTGCTGGAAGACTCGTCTCCGACGACGCTGGACGTGCTGGAAGGGCTGCGACTGTCGACCTACATCACGCCCGTCTATGTGCGCACCATGCCGGAGGCGACACGCCTGATGCAGGCGCACGAGGTCGACGGCATCCTGCGCGTGCCGAGCGACTTCGCCAGCCGGCTGGCCGCCGGCCGGGGGCAGCTGCAACTGATCGTCCACGGAGCCGACGCGTCCACCGCGCGCATCATCCAGGGCTACGTCAGCGGCGCGCTGGCGCAATGGTCGATCCGCACCGCCGACAGCCAGGCCGGGCTCGCAACGACATCCGGCGACGCCCCCTTCGGCACCGTCGTCGTCGAACAGCGCATGTGGTTCAACTCGGCCAACACGAGCACCTGGTACCTGGTGCCGGGACTGATCGTCCTCATCATGACGCTGGTCGGTGCATTCCTGACGTCGTTGGTCGTGGCGCGCGAGTGGGAGCGGGGCACGCTCGAGGCGCTCTTCGTCACGCCCGTGCGACCGCTCGAGATCCTGCTGGCCAAGCTGATCCCGTACTTCGTGGTCGGAATGATCGGATTCTCCATGTGCATGGTCGCCGCGCGCTTCCTGTTCCACGTGCCGATGGAGGGATCGATGTGGCTGCTCGTGCTCAGCTCGGTGCTCTACATGTTCGTCGCGCTCGGCGTGGGACTGCTGATCTCCTCGGCGACCAAGAACCAGTTCATCGCAAGTCAGGTGGCGTTGCTGACAAGCTTCCTGCCCGCGATGATGTTGTCGGGCTTCCTGTTCGACCTCAACAACGTGCCGACCGTGGTTCGCGTCATCGGCGAGTTGCTGCCCGCCACCCACTTTCTCGACTTGATCAAGACGCTGATGCTGGCCGGCAACGTCTGGCCCATCGTCATCAAGGACTGCGCCATCCTGACGGCGTATGCCGTGATCCTGCTCACCGCCGCGCGGCTGGTGACCCGCAAGCGCATCGCCTGAGGCCGACCCCGTGACCGATTTCCTGTTTCGCCTGCTGGCCCTCATCCGGAAGGAATTGATGTCCGTGCTGAAGGACCCGTCCAGCCGCGTCATCCTGTTCGTGCCGGTGCTGCTTCAAAGCCTGATCTTCGGATACGTCGCGACGTATGACCTCTCCAACGTGCCCTACGCCGTGCTGGACCAGAGCCGCAGCCCGACCTCCGCCAGCCTGCTCGCGCACCTCGACGGCACGGGCTTCTTCCGGCGCGTCGCCACCCTGCAATCGGACTCCGCCATCGCGCCTCTCATCGATTCGCAACGGGCGCTGATGGTCCTGCGGATCGGGCCACGATTCGAGCAGCAACTCATGGCAGGACAGTCCGAGCAGATCCAGCTGATACTCGACGCCCGCAATTCGACCACCGCGAATTCTGCGGCCGCGGCGGTTGCCGAAGTCGTCGACGCGTTCAACCTGGAACAGGCGCAGCAGCGCGGCGGCGGGGCGCCTGCGCTCACGCTCGAAACGCGTGCCTGGTTCAACCCGAATCTGGAGACGCGCTGGAATTTCATGCCGGCGCTGATCGCCTCGCTGAGCATGCTGCAGACGCTGATGCTGACCGCCTTGTCGGTGGCGCGCGAACGCGAACAAGGCACCTTCGACCAGTTGCTGGTGACGCCGCTGTCGCCCGGCGAGATCATGATCGGCAAGGCGATCCCGCCCATGATGATCGGCCTGGTGCAGTCCACGCTCGTGCTGCTGGTCACGCTCTTCTGGTTCCATATTCCGATGGCCGGCTCCGCCTGGGCGCTCTATGTCGGCCTCGCGGCCTTCATGATCGCGGGGGTCGGCATCGGGTTGTCGGTCAGCGCACTCTCGGCCAACATGCAGCAGGCCATGCTCTATGCCTTTGTGCTGCTCATGCCCATGATGTTGCTGTCCGGCCTGACGACACCGGTGGCCGCGATGCCGCGCGTACTGCAGATCGCGACGATGGTCAACCCGCTGCGCTACGGCATCGACCTCGTCCGGCGGGTCTACCTGGAGGGCGTGGGCCTGTCGGCGGTGATCCCCGACCTGGTTCCCTTGTTGCTGATCGCCGCCGTGACCCTGCCCGCGGCAGCCTGGCTGTTCCGCAATCGTCTGGTCTGAAAAGGACTTGTCCATGACATCGCTTCCGTACTCCCGTCCGCGTGCGAGCGCGCGGCCCCGCGGCGCGATGGCCGCGTCGGCGGCCATCGCGTGCGTGGCAACGCTCGCAGGCTGCAGCGCGGTCGGCCCGGACTTCGTCCGCCCCGACGTCGACGCCGCCGCGGACTGGTCGCAACGCCATGGCGGCTCGCCTGAACTGGCCGCGCCGCGCGAGTCGACCGCGATGCTGCCGGCGGACCGCTGGACCGTCTTCGGCGATGCGGAGTTGCTGCATCTGCAGGCCATCGCCGCGACGGCCAATCAGGATGTCAGGACGGCTGCCTTGCGCGTACTCCAGTCGCGCATGGATGAAGCCACCGTCAGCGCCCAGCGCGGCCTGCAGCTCCAGGGCCAAGGCGGCATCACGCGCCAGCGGCAAAGCGAATCGGGCAGTTCGGCACGGCTCGTCAACCTGATCGGGGGGGCCGACAAGCAGCCCCTGCTGGACGCGCTCAGCGCGCCATTCACGCTCTATCAGGCGGGTTTCGATGCGTCCTGGGAACCCGATCTGTGGGGCCGCGTGCTGCGCTCCGAAGAAGCGGCGAAGGCGAACACCGACGGACAGCGAGCGGCGCTGCAACAGGCACGGTTGAGCGTCGAGGCCGAACTGGCCCGATCCTATTTCTCCATGCGCGGCGCGCAGAGACAGCAGCAACTGCTGCGCGCGGAACTCGCGGCCGCGCGGGAGACGGCGCAGTTGCTCGACGCGCAGTTTCGCGGCGGACTGTCCGATGAATCGGCGGTGAGCCTGCAACGCGCCCAGGTTGCCAGCCTGGAGTCGTCGCTGCCTGCCGCGCAGTCGCAGGAGGCACTCGCGATGAACCAGATCACGCTTCTTTGCGGCATGACGCCGGGGGCGCTCAATGCCGAACTGGCCTCCGGCGGCATGCAACTGGACAGCCGTCCGTTGCCAGATCTGCGGCTCGGACTGCCTTCCGACCTGGCGCGCCGTCGTCCCGACATCAAGGCCGCCGAAACACGACTGCACGCCGCCACGGCCAACATCGGCATCGCCGTGGCGGACCTGTATCCCCGGATCACCCTGGGCGCCAGCTTCGGCCTCGAATCAGTGGCCAGCTCGAAGTTCGCGGACTGGGACAGCCAGCAATGGAGCGCCGGCCCCAGCCTGAGCATCCCGGTCTTCGACCAGGGCCGGCGCCGTTCGACCATCGTCCTGCGGGGGCTGCAACAGCAGGAGGCCGCAGTGGCCTATCAGCAAGTCGTCCTGAAGGCTTGGCACGAAGTCGACGATTCGATTTCCTCCTACGTGGCCGAGACGCAGCACGCGAGCCGGATTGCCGAGCGGCTGCGGCTGTCGGAGAACGATGCGGACCTGGCACAGGCGCGCTACGCCAATGGACTGACGACGCTCCTGCCCGTGCTCAGCACGAACACCCGGCTGCTGGATTCCAGGCGCGACCTCTCCGATAGCCTGGCGCGAGAGCAGACGGCGCTTGTCGCGATCTACAAGTCACTGGGAGGCGGACAAGCGCCCTGACGGCGTCTGATCCTCCGCTTGCAGCAGGACTGGAATCCCTTGCGACAAGGCGCCGGTTTGCAAGATCTGGTCGTTGAGTTTCATGAGGTCGTTCACAGCCGGGATCGGACGGCAGTCGCGTCGATTCGCCAATATCAGGCACTTCAGATGAACAGTGCTCGAGGCAGGTCGACACGTCGCATCGTCGATGCGCCCGAACGGGCTCGTCCGGGTACGACGTGCGACAAGCAGGACGACGTCGCCATCTACACTCAGATGCAGATCTGCCGTTCGTTGATGAACGAACGGCTCAGACGCGTGCTCGGGCCGCATGTGATCACCAACCGCGGCTACTTCGTGATGGTGGCGCTGCGCAGTCGCCCCGGCAACCGGGTCAACTCGTCCGAACTCTGCGATGCCACGGGCGAAAGTCGCGGCAACATGACTCGGATTTGCGACGACCTTGTCGACAAGAGATTGATGCGCCGTCGGCCGAATCTGGAGGATCGTCGCTATGTCGAGCTGTCACTCACCGCTTCTGGCATGGCACTGCTCGGCGTGGTTGCACCCACGCTCCGTGGCCGCGCCGACTTGCAACGGTTCACGGAGACCGAGAAGGTGGCGTTACAGCGATTGTTGAGCCGCTTCGCGGAGGCGCTGGGCCATAGCTGAAACGTCATGATTGGCCTACTCATGCCCTTTCCTGAACAGTGACCGATCTGCTCAGAAACGGACGCATGCGAACGTCTGGTTCTGGCCGACATGCGTCCCCGAGGCCAGCGACCTGGCCGGGTGCCGCGTCGCTTCGCCGTCCTTGGCGGGATGCGCTACCTGCGGTAACCGGCGAACTGGAATGGAGCGACCTCGAAGACGAGCTCAGGGCGATTTATGGCTCAATTGTCCCGTTCAGTGCGATCGGCAAGCGGGCAAGATCGAGTTTCAGTCGAGGTCGCAATGTCTTCCGCAGTCGTCACCGCATCCGCCGCCGTATTGAGCCGGGCCCACACCGCAATGCAGGAAAGCCTGCGACAGGCGGTGCTCGCCGTCGCGATGGGTGCAACCGAGCGCGCCCAGGACCTCGCTCCGGTGCCGTCCGTTGCGGAGAAGGTCAGTGCGATCAAAGTCGTCAGTGCCGGCGGAACTCGCTCGACCGAAGTGCAGCCATGACGATCAAACATCGCATGCTTCCGAGCATCACCACAGTCGTCTTTCTGGCGGCATTTGCGCCGTCGCTGGCCTCGGCTGGTCCGCACGGCACGCAGGCCGCTGCAAATTCTTACCTCCCTGACCCGGGCGGCTACTCCATGTCGGCGCCGCAGGCGAGCGCCGTCAACGACAAGATGGACGCCAGGATCGAGGCACGCGTCGCGACGAATTGCTCGAACGCTTGGCAGGTATTCACCGACTTCGACGGAATGCCGCGCTTTCTGCCGGGCATGGAAGTGAGCAAGGTCGTTTCGCGCGAAGCCGGCCATGTCACCCTCATGCAGCGCGGCCGCCACCAATACGGGATCTTGTCAAAGCACTACCAGTCCGAACGAGAGCTAACGATGAACGAGCCTGCCCTCATCGAGAGCCGCAGTCTGCCGGGAGACGAACTGGCAATCGCATCGACGACCAGCTTCACGCCCACGGAGCGGGATGGATGCGTTATCGCGTCCTCGGCAACCATCGAGCTGCCGTTCTGGGTTCCAGGGGCGACCGCCGTGGGCTTCATAAAGTCGCTGGCCTCTGCGCAAATGCAGGCGATGCTGGCCGAGGTCGAACGGCGATACCGCTGATCATGACGAAGCCTGGGTGCGGGTCTCCGGTTCGCCCCGCTGGACCCTTCAGGACAATGGCCTCGACAGCCAAGCCTGGGCGCTCGCTGTCTCCTGGAAGATCTCGATGTCCCAGCCGAGACCCTTTGTAAGCTCGATGCCGAACGTCAGGACGCCCCGTGCGCGCGGCTCGGCGACGACCATCGCGTAACGGAGACTGCGATCGAACCCGAAATCCTCGAGGTTCAGGTGGAGTCCCCGCACGTAGGTACTCGAGATCTCGCCCACCAGTTCATTGAGCACGAGCACTCGACGGATGCCTTTGCGCCGGCATAGCGCCGTCGCTTGCGGCCAGAACTCCCACTGTTGTTCGAGCTTCTCGAAATCGTGGACACGACGTTGACCTCTGAAGACCACCGTCAGGGTGTCCTCAGTTTCCGACGTAGCGAACGATGATCCGACCGTGGCAGCCTCCGCGGATGGCCCGCCGCGGGTGCGACGGCCTGACAGTTTGGCGCATGTCACCAGCGATGTCAGTGCGCATGCCAAAGGCACCCGTGCAGCGTGTGGCATTCGCCACGCCCGCTGCCGAATGACCGCGAGTCGGTGGCGCGAACGCTCGTGGCCAACCACGAGATCGCGACTGCCGGGAGCGGGCATCACTGAACAGCCGCTCCTGGCCTGTCAGCGACGCCGGAAGGCCTGCCCCCACCGACCAAGCGCCTGACGAGGGCCCTGTTCAAGAGGCAGCCGAGGGCTTCAGTCGTTCAGCGGCGGTGCCGCGGGAAAGTCCACCGGAATCTGCGTGGCACCGTGCAGGAAGTTGCTGACCATCTTGTCGCCGACGACGACCAGGGCATCGATCAGATTGCCCTCCGTCCATCCAGCCGCGAAGAAGGCTCGCACCAACGCGGGATCAGGATGTCCGCGCTCCAGCGTGATGTTTCTCACCAGCTTGGCCAACGCATCGAGGCGTGCGTCGAAGGAGGCGCCACCGCGGCGAATCTCGAGGATCTGCTCCGGTGCGAAGCCGACCATCTTGCCGAGCGCCGTGTGCGCGGCCAGGCAGTAGGCGCAGGCGTTGACCTGGCTGACCACCAAGTTGATCACCTCGCGCGCCTTCGGACTCAGCGAGCTCTTGGCGTTCTGCAGGGCCAGGTAGGTCGACAGCGCGGTCTCCGAATGCGCGAAGGTGGCATACAGGTTCGGTACGAAGCCGAGCGCCTTCTTCAGGTTGTCGAAGATGGCCTGGTTGGCAGGCGAGACTTGTTCGTAGGTGGGGACGGTCACGGTCTTCATGCTGGGGCTCCAGTGGGCTGATTGCTGGGTGTCAGGGTCTCATTGGGCGGTGTAGCCGCCGTCGACGGCGATGCTCTGACCGGTCAGGAAGCGCGCCTTGTCGGACGCCAGGAAGACGATGGTCTGGGCGATCTCTTCCGGCGCCGCGCCGCGCTTGGCGGGCATCATCGACAGCAATCCCGCCTTCGCGTCGTCGCTGCCGCCGGTGAAGCGCGTCAGCATGGCGGTTTCCACCGGACCCGGTGCCACGGCATTGATCCGCACGCCCTGAGCGGCCACTTCGAGCGCGGCAGACTTCGTCAGCCCTTCGACGGCATGCTTGCTGGCGACGTACACCGACGCGCCGGCCATGCCGACCTGCCCGGCGATCGACGACAGGTTGATGATCGAGCCGCTGCCTTGCGCCAGCATCACGGGGATCTCGTGCTTCAGGCTCAGCAACGTGCCCAGCACATTGGTATCGAAGGTGGCGCGGTAGTTCGCCGCCGTCTGCCCGGCCACGGGGCCCAGGTCGCCTTCAACGCCTGCGTTGTTGACCGCGACGTCCAGGCGCCCGAAGCGCTCGACGGTCTGGTGCACCAGGGACGCCACCTGGGCTTCGTCCGTCACGTCGGCGAGCAGGAATTCGGCCCTGGCGCCAAGCGCTCGGAGTTCGCTCGCCAGTTGCTGGCCCGCTTCCTCGCGACGTCCGGAGACGACGACGTTGGCGCCCTCGCGGGCAAAGGCCAGGGCGGTCGCGCGGCCGATGCCGGTCAGGGCGCCAGTGATCAGGACGGTGGGGGTGTTCATGAAGGACTCCAGTCGATGGGTTGAATCGGTGGAGTGAACTGTGATTGCAGATCAAATTCAGCGGTAGCGGGTTGTTTGGCCTAACATATATTCCAATTTGGAATTAGATAGGGGCCCGAGATGGATCGCGTTCTGGCCATGCACACCTTCGTGCGCGTCGTGGAGACGGGCAGCTTTTCGGCCGTGGCGCGGGAACAGACCACCTCTCAGAGTGCAGTGAGCAAACAGGTCGCGGCCTTGGAGCGGCACCTTGGAGCCAAGCTGCTGACGCGCACGACACGCACGCTGTCGCTCACCGATGACGGCGAACGCTATTTCGAGAACGCGCGTCGGCTCGTGGCCGAGGTCGCGGAAGTCGAGGGGCAACTACGGCGAGGCGAACAGCAATTGACCGGCTGGCTGCGCCTGGCCTCTTCGGTGGGATTCGGGTTGCGCGTGTTGCGCCCGCATGTGCATTCTTTTCTCGCCGCAAACCCGGCCGTCAGGATCGATCTGCAGCTCAACGACGGCTTCATCGACCTGGTGGAGCACGGCATCGACGTGGCCGTACGCATCGGCAACCTCGCCGACAGCACGCTGGTCGCACGACGCATCGGCACCATCCGGCGCGCCGTCGTGGCCAGCCGGGCCTATGCGGCCGCAGCGACGGAGGAACGGCCGATGCCTCAGATCCCGGACGACCTGAGGGACCATCCATGCATCGTGTACACGGAACTGCGCAGCCGCAACCAGTGGGACTTCAGTACGCCCGACGGGTCGACGGTCTCCGTGCGCGTCGCAGGCCCACTCCAGACGAATTCATCGGAGATCCTGCGTGCGGCGGTACTCGATCGGGTCGGCATCGCCTACGCGCCCACCTGGCTGTTTCAAGACCTGATCGCCAGCGGCGACGTGGAGGTGCTGATGCCAGGCTGGGAGCCCAGTCCATTGCCGCTGCACCTGGTGAGTCCACCAGAACGGCGTTACTCGGCCAAAGTGCGCGCGTTTTCCGAGCATCTGTCGGGGGCGCTCGTGGACTACCCGGCGTGCCGCTGACGGATAGTCGCCCTCCGTCATCCCCTTGGCTGCCGTTCGTGACCGACGGGTATGGCCGATCGGTGTCCTCGGCACCGGCGGCACGGTCGCACGGCGACGTCCACCAGGCCTGCCCGTCGTGCAGCGCATGGCCGACGGTGGCAGTCGGCTGTTCGTTGGACAGCTGCCAACGGGAGGCAGCCCCGAGAGGGAAGGTGCCGATTCATGCCGGTGACAGAATGGCATCTGGCGGGGCAAGCGCCACTCAGGCACCATTCACGTCCAGCTGCATCAATGCGTGGCCTCGAGGCTGTGCCGACTCTCATGGACACGTCACGAATCCCCGCTTCGTTGCCAAAGGCGCCACGCCAGTTCGACGAGCTCCCCGGCCCGCGCGGAGTACCGATCTTCGGCAACCTGCTGCAGATCGACTCCACACGCATGCACCTGCAACTGGAGCAGTGGTGCGAAACCTTCGGGCCCGTGTTCAAGCTGCGGCTCGGCAAGCGGCGCGTCGTGGTGGTTGGCGACCACGCCCTGATCGCGACCGCGTTGCGCGATCGCCCAGACGGCTTTCGACGAACCACCCGCTTCGAGAAGGTGTGGACGGAAATGGGGCTGGTCGGCGGCGTCTTCGGTGCGACCGGCGAAGACTGGAAGCGCCAGCGGCGCATGGTGATGGCCAGCTTCGATCCGGCCCACGTCAAGAGCTACTTCCCATCGCTGCAGCGCGTGGCGCTGCGGCTGGTCGCGCGCTGGCAGCAGGCGGCGCGCCGCGGGGCCGAGATCGACCTGCAGTCCGACCTGATGCGTTACACGGTCGACACCATCGCCGGGCTGGCGTTTGGCGCAGAGGTGGATACGCTCGGCTCGGACGAGGACGTCATCCAGCGGCACCTGAACCGGATCTTCCCGGCGCTGTCGCAGCGCCTGTTCGCGCCGCTGCCGACCTGGCGCTGGTTTCCTTCGGCCGCCGACAAGGCCCTCGTTCGCAGCGTGGCCGAAGTCAACGCGGCTGTGGACGACTTCATCGCGCAGGCGCGCGCGCGCCTGAAGGCCGATCCATCGCGGCGCGTGCATCCGCAGAACCTGCTGGAGGCGATGCTGGTGGCCGCCGACGAGCCGAGCAGCGGCATCACCGACCGGGAGGTGTCAGGCAACGTGCTGACGATGCTGCTCGCCGGCGAAGACACCACGGCCAACACGCTGGCGTGGACGATCCACCTGCTGTGGACGAATCCGGCGACGCTCGCGCGTGCCGCCGACGAGGTGCATCGCGTGTGCGGCGACAGTCCCGTGCCGACGCTGGACCAGATCGCGCAGCTCGACTACGTCGAGGCCTGCGCGCACGAGGCCATGCGGCTGAAGCCGGTGGCGCCCCAGACCGGCATCGAAGCACTGCGTGACACGATGCTCGGCGACGTGCACATTCCCAAGGGCATGGTGGTCATCGGCGTGATGCGGCGCGATGCGACCAGCGAGCGCCACGTGACCAATTCGACCGCCTTCGAGCCGGAGCGCTGGCTGGGCGACGCGGCGCCGGCGGCGAGCTCGGCCAAGCGCCTCTCGATGCCGTTCGGCGCCGGGCCGCGGATCTGCCCGGGACGCTACCTGGCATTGCTGGAGATGAAGATGGCGCTGGCGGCGCTTCTGGGGCACTTCGAGCTGGCATCCGTTGCGACGGTCGATGGGTTGCCGCCACGTGAGTTGCTACAGCTGGCGATGGCGCCGGTCGGATTGACAATGAAGCTGCACGAACGACAGCGGGTCGGTGTCGAAGCGGCTTGAGTGTCCAACGGCAATTTCCTCTGATGTGCGTGGGCATGGCAGGCACGACCTGCGAATGGGCTGATGCGGGAAACCGGTCGGTCGCGACCGGCGCAAGTGGCCGATTGCGGGCTACAGCGCTTCAAGTTGCGAGAAGGCATCGGCGATCCTGGACAGACCGCCGGTCTCATGCGACCAGTGGTACACCGATTCCGCGAAACATCACGTCTTTTCTGTCATCGCTCAGGAGGCCTTTCATGAACTACCCTTTGCCGAGAAATCATTTTTCGGTCGACTGGGGCGGCACGCGCGTCGGCTTCAGCGAAGTCAGCGGGCTCGGTATCGACGCAGCGGCCCCGGTTTTCCGCGACGGGGCGTCGCCGGAAAACAGCAACCTCGCGATGCCGGGACTGCTGCGCTACCCTCATTTGGTGCTCAAGCGCACGGTGCAGAAGTCCGACAACGAGTTCTACAGCTGGATCAACACGGCCCAACTCAATACAGTCGATCGACGCGACATCACCGTGTCCTTGCTCGACGCCAGCAACACCCCGGTCGTGGTCTGGAAGTTTCGCAACGCATTCCCGATCAAGCTTGAATACTCGCCCCTGGAATCGGACGACTCGGGGCCGATGATGGAGATCCTCGAGATCGCCCATGAAGGGATGACGGTGCAGAACAACTGAAGGGTGAAAACGGCTTCCGATGGAAAGGTAGTCGAACGTGATGACAACCGCGGGCCCTGACACTTGCCTCTCGGAATTGCCAGCTACGGAGCCATCACCGGCCCCATGCTGCCCCGCAGTACATCATCTTCCTCCGCCATCGGTACCCCATGCCGGCCGTTCCTGAGCGGCAGGCCCTGGCGGCTGCGGACGATCGTCCCGGCAAAGCAACCAGTCCCCGCAACGCCCGAAGCGTCGCGCAACCTCTCGTGTCAGCCCGGCGTGCACGCGACGATGCGACCGGGCTTGCCTTCTCCGTCAGTCGGGCTCGGTTGCCGCCAAGCCGTCCAACTGCCACTTCCGCTGCCACCTGCGAAGCCCATCTTGCCGTCGCGCGCGGCAAGGGCCGGGATCCCGCGTAGCCGCGTGCGCCGCGAGTTCTTCCGCGCAGCTGCGCCGCGCCCGGTTCGGCGAGTTCCAATCCGGTCGTTCCCGATCCCGTCACGATCTTCTCGATCGCCGCCTTCGCGGCGCGGCGGACCGTCGGGCGAAGCGCCTCGTGGAACCTCGTCGCACTGCCGGCTGCGCTTGGCGGGCGCCGAGCCGAGGCGCGGAGTTGCTGCGCTGCTGCGGGGCCGCCGGCGGTCGGATCCCCGGGCACTGCGCAGCCCTGGCGTGAAAACGAGGCCGACGAGGAAAAGTTCGGCCAAAAGCATGGCCCATGAGGCCTGATCGCGTTCGATTTGCCGTGGCGGCCCGAGGCGGCGATGCGATGATTGGACAGCCGCGACGCGCCCGCGTTCCGACCGTCGCCTCGGTGTGCCGCACGGCGTCCCGCACAATGCCTCTCACGCTTCCCGCCCGTCTCCAGGATCCGACCGATGTCCACGCCTTCTCTTCGTGAAATGCTTGCCCGCGGCGCCGATGCGGCGCCGGCCCTCAGCGCCCCCGGCCGCACGCCGCTCGACTTCCGGGGCCTGCGCAGCCTGGTCGAGGAGACGGTGGCCACCCTGAACGCGCTGGGCATTGCCCGCAACGATCGGGTCGCCCTGGTACTGAACAACGGCCCGGAGATGGCCGCTTGCTTCGTCGCGTGCGCCTGCGGCTCGACCAGCGCACCACTGAACCCGGCGTATCGGGCCGACGAGTTCGAGTTCTACCTGACGGACCTGCGCGCCAAGGCTCTGATCGTCGAGCAGGCCAGCACGTCGCCCGCGATCGCGGTCGCTGCAAGGCTCGGCGTGCCGGTGCTCGACCTGATCGTGGCGCCCGACGCCCCCGCGGGCAGCTTCACGCTCGCCGCACGCGAGCCACGGGCCGCCGCGCAAGAGTCATCCGCCGCAGCCAGGGGCGACCGGGGCTTCGCCCAGCCCGACGACCTTTCCATGGTGCTGCACACGTCGGGCACCACGTCGCGTCCGAAGATCGTCCCGCTGTCGCAGCGCAACCTCTGCGCCTCGGCCACACACATCGCGCGCACGCTGCAATTCGTCCCCGGCGACTGCGGGCTGAACATCATGCCGCTGTTTCACATCCACGGACTGATCGCCGGCGTGCTGGCACCGCTCTCGGCCGGATCGCAGGTGTTCTGCACGCCAGGCTTCAACGCGCTGAAATTCTTTGGCTGGATGGACGAGGCCAAGCCCACCTGGTACACCGCGGTGCCGACCATGCATCAGGCCATCGTCTCGCGTGCATCCAAGAACCTGGAGGTCATCGCACGCCATCCGCTGCGCTTCATGCGCTCGTCCTCCTCGTCGATGCCTCCACAAGTGATCCGCGAGCTCGAGGACGTGTTCGGGGCCCCGCTGATCGAGGCCTACGGCATGACCGAAGCCACGCACCAGATGACCTCCAACCCGTTGCCGCCGGCTGTTCGCAAGCCGGGCACCGTGGGCCGCGCCGCCGGGCCGGAGGTGGCGATCATGGGGGACGATGGCCACTTGCTCGACGCCGGCGGCGTCGGCGAAATCGTGATCCGCGGCCCCAACGTGACCGCTGGCTATGAGAACAATCCGCAGGCCAACGCCGGCGCCTTCACTCACGGCTGGTTTCGAACCGGCGACCAGGGCACCGTGGACGACGAGGGATACGTCAGCATCACCGGACGACTGAAGGAAATCATCAACCGCGGCGGCGAGAAGATCAGTCCGCGCGAGGTCGACGAGATCCTGATGGACCACCCGGCCGTGGCGCAAGTGGTTTGTTTCGGGATGCCGCATGCGAAGCTCGGAGAGGAAGTCGCCGCCGTCGTCGTGCTGCGGGAAGGGGCGGGCGCCACCGAGAGCGAACTCGCCGCGTTCGTCGCCACGCGCGCAGCCGACTACAAGGTGCCGAAGAAGATCCTGTTCATGGACGAGATCCCGAAAGGCGCGACCGGCAAGCTCCAGCGCATAGGCCTCGCACAGAAGCTCGGACTGGGCTGAGCGCCCTGGATCGACGGTCACATGGCGGCGAGCCGTTTTGCAGCTGGACCGCCGAGCGCCGTTGCCGCCAGGGCGTGTGGCCTGATCGCGCGGTTCTCGCGCGTCCGGCGCGACTTCAGGCGTCCGGCTGTCGGTCGGCGAGCCGCGGGAGACGCCGACACACGCCGGGGTTCCAATCCAGGACTGGTGTCAGGCGCGGCGTCTCGACGGCCGCGGCAATTTCAACGAAGACGGGAGGAGAGGCAGCATGGCGGAGAGCGATTGGGGTCGCGTACGAACCGGCGCGATCGGCGCGACGACATCCGGGCAACGGTGGTTCCAGCTTCTGATCGGCATCATCTGCATGTCGATGATCGCCAACCTGCAGTATGGGTGGACGCTCTTCGTCAATCCGATCCATGACAAGTTCAGCTGGAGCAAGGAGCAGATCCAGGTCGCGTTCACGATCTTCGTCGTTGTCGAGACCTGGCTGGTGCCGATCGAAGGCTACCTCGTCGACCGTTTCGGGCCGCGCCCGGTCTCGCTGGCGGGCGGGTTGCTGGTCGGCATCTCCTGGGTACTCAACTCCCGCGCCGATTCGTTGGCGCTGCTCTACGTCTCGGCCGCGATCGGCGGCGTCGGCGCGGGTGCGATCTACGGGACCTGCGTGGGCAACGCACTGAAGTGGTTTCCCGACCGCCGTGGCCTGGCGGCGGGCCTCACGGCCATGGGCTTCGGCGCTGGCTCGGCCCTCACGGTGATCCCGATCGCGACGATGATCAAGGCGCAAGGCTACGAGGCGACCTTCCTCAAGTTCGGCATCGTCCAGGGCGCGGTGGTGTTTTTCCTGGCCTGGTTCCTGAGGCCACCCGGCCCCGGCTACGCCGGCCCTGCGACGAAGCGGACGACCTCGTCGGCGAGCCCGCGCGACTACACGCCGGCACAGATGATCAAGACGCCGGTGTTCTGGGTGATGTACCTGATGTTCGTGATGATGGCCGCCGGAGGGCTGATGGCCACCGCGCAGCTCGGCCCGATCGCCAAGGACTTCAGGGTTGCCGACGTGCCGGTGAGTCTGGTCGGCATGACGCTGCCGGCGCTCACCTTTGCGCTGTCGCTCGATCGCCTGCTCAATGGCGTCACAAGGCCGTTCTTCGGCTGGGTTTCCGACAGGCTCGGCCGCGAGAACACGATGTTCGCCGCCTTCTTCGCCGAAGGCGCAGGCATCGTCGCGCTCAGCAAGTACGGCCACACCCCGGCGGCCTTCGTCGTCCTGACCGGCCTGGTGTTTTTCGCGTGGGGCGAGATCTACAGCCTCTTTCCCGCGACGTGCGGCGACACCTACGGCTCTCGCCATGCGACCGCCAACGCCGGCCTCCTGTACACCGCCAAGGGCACCGCTGCGCTGCTGGTGCCTCTGACCAGCGTGCTCGCCGCCCGCGGTGGCTGGGGGGCCGTGTTCGTCATCGCCAGCGTGCTCAATTTCGGCGCTGCGCTGCTCGCGCTGTCGGTCCTCAAGCCAATGCGTCGCAGAATGCGGGCGTCATGACAGACAAGGAGATTCCATGAAGATCGCAGTGGTGGGTGCCGGTGCCATCGGTGGCTATCTCGGCGCGAAGCTGGCGCTGGCCGGCGAAGAGGTGACCTTCATCGCGCGCAACCAGAACCTGGCCGCCATCAACGCGCACGGCTTTCGACTGATCCTGGAAGACGGCAGCGAACAGCACGCCGCCACGGTGCGCGCGGTGCAGCGCATGGCCGATGCCGGCACGCAGGACGTGGTGCTGCTCACCCTGAAAGCTCACCAGGTGCGCGACGTGGTGCCGGACCTGCGCGCGCTGTTCGGCCCGCAGACCATGGTCGTCACGATGATCAACGGCCTGCCGTGGTGGTATTTCCACCGACTCCCCGGCCCGTTCGAAGGCCGCCACCTCGACAGCGTCGACCCTGGCGGCCTCATCGCCGCACAGATCGAGCCCGAGCGGATCATCGGCAGCGTGGTCTACCCAGCCACCGAACTGGTTGCGCCTGGCGTGGTGCGGATCATCGAGGGCAACCGATTCACCCTGGGCGAGTTGGACGGCAGCCGCAGCGACCGCATCGAAGCGTTGTCGCAGACCTTCATGCGCGCCGGCTTCAAGTCGCCGGTGGCGCGCGACATCCGGTCCGAGATCTGGGTCAAGCTTTGGGGCAACCTCAGCTTCAACCCGATCTCGGGCTTGAGCCATGCCACGCTGCAAGACATCTGCCGCTTCCCGCTGACCCGCACGCTGGTGGAGCGCATGATGACCGAGGCCCAGTCGGTCGCCGAGAAGTTGGGCGTCGTGTTCAAGGTGTCGCTGGCCCAGCGTATCGCGGGCGCCGAAGCGGTCGGCGCGCACAAGACCTCGATGCTGCAGGACGTGGAGCATGGCAGGGCGCTCGAGCTCGAGGCGCTGGTCGGCGCCGTGGTGGAACTCGGCCGCATCACCGGGACGCCGACGCCCCACATCGACGCGATCTACGCGGTGACGCGCCTGCTCGGCCAGACGCTGGCCGAGCGCCATGGCCGGCTGGCGATCCAGCCCGCCTGACGCGCTTTCCGGCTGGCAATCCGAGGTCGGCTACGAACCCGGTGCATAGGTGTTTTGAAGCATGCCGATGCCGTCGATCTCCACTTCGACGACGGTGCCGGGTTTCATCGGCAGCACGCCGAGCGAGGTGCCGCACAGGATCAGATCGCCGGGTTCCAGCGTCATGTCGAACGAGAGGCGCGAGACGAGCTCGTGCGGTGGAAAGAACATGTCCGACAGCGCGTAGTTCTGACGCTCGCGCCCACCCACCCGCGTGCGCAGCGTGGCGTTGGCGGCATCGAAATCCGTCTCGATCACCGGCCCGAACGCGCCGAAGCCGTCGAAGCCCTTGGCCCGCGCCCATTGCGGGAATGCCGGGTCGCGCTGCAGCAACTCCAGCGCGGTGACATCGTTCGCGCAGCTGTAACCGAAGACGTGACTGGCGACGTCGACGGGGGCGATGCCGCGTGCACGGCGACCGATCACCACCGCCAGTTCGCCTTCGTAGGTCACGCGTCCCGCGTAGCCGCGCGGCGCCGGTATGTCCGCACCCTGACCGATCACGCTGCTTGGCGCCTTCAGAAAATACAGCGGCTCGGCAGGGGGCAGCCACCCGTTCTTCTCGGCCGCGGCGCGAAAGTTGTTCCACAGGCCGACGATCTTGCCGGGCCGACAGGGCGCGAGCCACTCGACGCCCGAGGCATCCAGCCGTTCGCCCGTGGCCCGCGGCGCGTCGAACATGTCTCCCGTGTGCACCTCGATCGAAGCGCGCTCGCGAGAGTTGTCGCCGCGCCCGTCGAGAATCCCGAAGCCCTCCACACCGTCACGTCGAAAGCGCATCCACTTCATTTCTGATTCCTTGGGCGACGGACTCGCATTGCCAGCCGCGTGGGCAAGTGCGGACGATAGCAGCGATGAGGCGAATCGACACCGCGCAAAATCGGTCGCGGGCTGCCGGGGCAGCAGCTTCAGCGTCGGCGACGCTTGTCGGCCGTCCGACCGAGCGGGGTTCCAGCGGGAAAGATTTGGCCCGGAGCGAGGGTACCGACGCCCATGCTCGGCGGCCCGAGCCACGGCAGAGACCGACAGGCGCTGTCCCGGCTGGGCCAGGAACGGTCGCCACCCCCTAGGGTCGCGATTGGCGATTGACCAGCGCCGAAGGCCAGCCGTAACTTCCGCCATCGGCGCCGAGGCTTCGTGGGGACGGAGGCGGTGCCCAGGGGACAGCCATGGCGACCACGAGGCATTCCGGCCACGTCGAACTCAAGGGCAGCGAGCGACATGCTCCGCCGGGCGCGAAGCATCTCGGCGCGGCCCCTCCGCACGAGAGGTTCTCGGTCAGCATCGTGGTGCGGCGCCGCACCGACGGGCCGCCCAAGCCGGGCTTCGACTTCTACGCCAAGACGCCGCCGGCCCTGCGCCGCCGACACGCCGAGGCGGACTTCGCGGCCAAGTACGGCGCCTCGCAGGCCGACCTCGACGCGGTGACCCAGTTCGCCCAGGCCCAGGGCCTGGCCATCGTCGACGCCAGTGCGGCGCGGCGCACGGTCATCGCCTCCGGTACCGTCGCGCAGATGGAGCAGGCCTTCGGCGTGACGCTGCAACGCTACGAGCATACCCATGCGCCGGGTGGAACCCTGTCGAAACCGGTGACGGAGTCGTACCGTGGGCACGAAGGCGCGGTCCACATCCCGCAGGCCCTGTCGGGCGTGGTCGTCGGCGTGTTCGGCCTCGACAACCGCAACATCACCAAGCGCAACAGCGCGGATCCCTCCGGCACGGGAACACTGACCGTCCCCGAGGTCGTGAAGGCCTACGGCTTCCCGACGAACTCCGCGGCCGGGCAGACCATCGCCATCTTCTCTGAAGGCGGCTACGACACGACGACCGGGCCCACCGGCGACATCCCCAAGTACTATGCGGCGCTGCCCAGCGCCTACAAGGTGCCGACGATCGTCCCCGTGACCATCGACGCCAGCAACGGGTCGGCCGACATCGAGACGACCCAGGACATCTGCATCTCGTCCACGGTGGCGCAGGGCGCGACGATCGCGGTGTACTTCACGACGTACGACGAGAAAGGATGGTGGGACGCCATCACCCGGGTCCTGACGCCGAGCCCGGGCGATCTTCCCGCCGGGGTTGCGCCGGCCTCCGTGCTGTCGAACAGCTTCTACGTGGCGAACGCGGACGATCCGACCTCCCTCGGGACCAGTGTCAGCTGGGTCGAGGCCGTGTCGGAGGCGTTCCAGGACGCGGCCCTGCAAGGAGTCACCGTGTGCATCGCCTCGGGCGACACCGGCTCCGACTCCAAAGTCGGCGACGGCAAGGCGCACGTGCAGTATCCCGCCTCCGATCCGTGGGTGCTGTGCTGCGGTGGCACAACGGTCGGCCCCATCTCGTCAAGCGGGACGTTCGAGGAATACGTGTGGAACGACACGTTCACCATCAATGGCTTTCCCGCGGCCGGTGCGACCGGCGGCGGGGTCAGCTACTTCTTTCCGCTGCCGAGCTACCAGGAGGGGGCGGGCGTGCCGGCATCTGCGAATGGCGACGGGCAGGTCGGGCGCGGCGTGCCCGACGTGGCGGCCAACGCGAGCTGGAACAGCGGCTACTACCCGGTGTACTGCATCAACGCCTCGTCGGTCGGCTATCCGAACCCTTACCCCGGCAACGGCACCAGCGTCGCAGCGCCGCTCTACGCGGGGCTGGTGGCGGTGCTCAACGCAGCGCTCGGCGAGCGCGTCGGCTTCCTCAACCCGCTTCTTTACCAGCTCGGCAGCGCCGTCTGCCGGGCCATCAACCCGCCGGCGGGCAGCCCGACGAGCAACGCCTTCAATGGCGCGCCCGGCTACACCGCCGGCGCAGGGTGGGACGCCTGTACCGGCCTGGGTGTCATCAATGGCAAGGCACTGCTCGCCGCCCTGCAGAATCTGTCGATCCCGCGGGCGCTCACCATCGTCATCGACCGCAGCAGCTATGGCCAGGACGAGGTCACGCAGACCGGCGGCAGCTTCCCGGCCGCGGCCTTCGTCATCGTCGATGGCCTCAAGCCAGCCGACTTCCCCGGTGGCGGCATCACCACGCTCTCGCCGACGGCCACGCCGGCTCAGCTCGCCGCGTGGGCGCCGACCATCCCGGCGCCGGTGCTGGCCGGGGGAGCCTCGTCGGGGATCACCTTCACGCCGAAGGCGTTGGCGTCGGACGATCCTTCGCTCCCTGCGGCCGTGCAGCGCTTCACCTTCACCTACGACGTGACCGTGCCGTCGAGCGTCTTCGCAGCGCCGAACAGCTTCCCGCAGACCGTCTCGATCACCGCGTCGCTTGCCGGGCCATCCGCGCCGGCCCCGGACAGTGCGGAGATCGAGCTCATCGCCGCGGCCGACCCGTTCTTCTCCAGCGAGTCGAACGGCGGCCTCTCGTGGCTGAGCGACGACCTGCGCGTCTTCTACGCCGAGCAGGGGGATACGCGGCTCGGGATGGCCGCGCACCCGCTGGGCAGCACGCCCGCGCAGGCGCTGTCCTTCATCAACGGCATCATCGGCAACCTCAACGCGGGCCAGGGCACGACCTCGGACGGGATGACGTTCGAAGGCCTGCCGACCGACGAACAGGCCTCCGCCCTGAGCCTGTTCCCCACCAGCTACACGAGCGGCAAGCCGATCTTCAACTTCGCCATCGCCCGGGTGCGGCTCACCGGCACGGCCCCGGCGGAGAGCGCGAACAAGGCGCGCGTCTTCTTCCGCACCTGGCAGGCCCAGTCGGCGGACATCAGCTTTACGACGCCTGCCGCGACCGGCGCCTCGCCGAGCACCGGCCCCTTCCGCCAGTACTCGGACGGCACCACCGACGGCAACAAGGTGCCGCTGCTCGGCATCAGCGCGGATGGCAGCGAGTACGTCACCGTGCCCTTCTTCGCGACGGCGCGCGTGCCCGCGAGCGCGAACATGAACACGCAGACGGATGCGCCCAACGTGCAGGCGATCTCGCCGCCCGCGGGCGGCGGCGTGAAATATGCGTTCTTTGGGGCCTGGCTGGACACCAACCAGACGTCCCCCGCCTTCCCGTTCGGGCCCGGGGCCAACCCCGACGGGCCCTTCACCACGACGACCTATCCCATCCTGCAGATGCTCGTGCGCGGTGGCCACCAATGCCTCGTGGCCGAGATCGTCGACGACGAGGCCCCGATCGCGAACGGCGCCACCCCGTCGACATCGGACAAGCTCGCCCAGCGCAACCTCGCCTTCACGCTGGTCGCGAACCCGGGCGTGGCGAGCTCGCGGCTGGCGACGCACACCTTCGAGATCCGGCCCTCGCCGGCCACGTTCGCCAAGAGTGGCCAGCGGCCCGACGAGCTGATGATCGACTGGGGGCGCGTGCCGCACGGCAGCGTGGCGTCGATCTACCTGCCCGGTGCCGCGGCCGCCGACGTGCTGGCCCTCGCCGCGAAGATGTACGCGACCCACCACCTCGTCGCCACCGATGCGCACACCCTCGCGTGCCCGACCGGCGGCATCACCTACATCCCGATTCCGGCCGGCTCCGGCGCGAACCTGGCCGGGCTCTTGTCGATCGAGCTGCCCCTGGGCATACGCCGCGGCCAGCAGTTCGAGATCGTGCTGCGCCAGGTGACGAGCGCCGGGGGCCTGCTCAACGATGTGCAGACGGTCGCGCCGCGGGCCGAGCGCCTCGACGGCGCGTGGCGGCGCATCCACGGCTCGTTCCAGATCGCCATCCCCGTGAGCATCAAGAGCGAGATGCTGGTGGCGGAGGAGCGGACGTACTCCGTGATGCGCTGGATCCAGGAGTCGGTGCCGCCGACCAACCGCTGGTATCCGGTGATGCTGCGCTATGTCGAGCAACTCGCCGGCCGCGTGAAGGGGCTGGGCGGCGACCCGAGCCAGATCCCGCCGACCGGGAACGGGATCTGGCCGGGGCTGGGGGGGCACCCGCACCCGGTCCCCGTGCACCGCGGCCATCCCGGCGACCACGACCACCACCGGAGCGACTCGTTCACTGGCAAGATCCAGGGCATCGCCTACGATCACTTCGGCGACTTCGAAGCGTTCATCCTCGAGACGCTCGAGGGTGTCAGGCACCGGTTCGAGAGCCGCGAGCTGCACGTCCTCCAACTCGTGCAGCGGGCCTGGGCGCACCGCATCACGACCACCGTCGTCGTTCGCCATGATCGGCCCCGGCACGCCTTCGAGATCATCCTGCACGGCGCGCCGCCGGCGTTCGACCCCTAGACCAGGGTGGCGCTCGCGGCCAACCGATCGTGGCCGCGGGCGGGCGTGCGAGCGGCGCGCTGAATTGGCCTGCGCCGCGGGCTGCACCGCCCGATCGACGATTCATCGGATGAATCATGCGCGCCGCCAACCAATCGCCCAGACTGCGCCCATTCCGCGGACTGGAACCGCAATTCCTCGAGAGGCCATTGATGACATGGATTCGCGGCACGCTCATCGGCCTGGCGGCGCTGGTCTCGGCCATCGTGGCGGGGGCATTCGCGATCGCGCTGTCAGCCCCTCATCCGACCGGGTTCCAGTCCGTCGTGACGTCCGATTCGGACGGCAATCCGCTGGTGATCGGCATCTGGTATCCCACCAACGCGCATCCGTGGCCTGCAACGATGCTGGGCTTGAACCTCATGAGCGTGGCTCATGACGGCCCGATCGCCGGCAGCGCGTTGCCTCTGGTCGTGATCTCGCACGGAAATGGCGGTGGCCCAGGCAGCCATGCCGACCTGGCCCTCGCGCTCGCCGACCAAGGCTTCGTGGTGGCCGCGCCGATGCACGACGGCGACAACTTCGCAGACCAGCGCGCGCTCTCGTCGGCGAGCTGGCTCGTCAATCGGACGCGCCAGGTCCACGCGACGCTCGACTACATGCTCGCGACTTGGCCCGGTCACGACCGGCTCGACGTCCGACGTATCGGTATGTATGGCTTCTCCGCGGGCGGCTTCACCACGCTGGCGGTGATCGGCGGCGTGCCGGATCTGCATCGGATCGCGCCCCATTGCGCCACCACCGCGGAGTTCGCCTGCAAGCTGCTGGCCGATGCGCGCTCGCCGCTGCTCGCGCCGGCCAACGACCCACCGGCTTCCGCCTACGTGCGCGACGAGCGAGTGAAGGCTGCCGTGATCGCCGCGCCCGGGCTGGGCTTTACCTTCACCGCGGACGGCCTGACGGGTGTGACGGCACCGGTGCAGCTCTGGACCGGCGCCGCCGACGTCAATGTGCCGACGGCCACCAACGCCTTGCCGGTGCGAGAAGCGCTCGGCACGCGAGCCGAACTCCATGTCGTGCCCGGTGCGGGCCACTTCTCGTTCCTCGTTCCGTGCGGCCCGATCGGTCCGCCATACCTCTGCCGTGACGCGAGCGGCTTCGACCGCAAGCAGTTCCACGTTGAGATGAACCGGAGCGTGGTCAGATTCTTCCAGGCCAAGCTCTGAACGCCGTGGCCGCTCACTCGGCCATTTCGATCGCTTCGGCACGATGCGGGGTCTCGCACCAGGGCGCGGCGACGGCGCCGCGGCTCTTCGATGTCCGTCCGCCGGCCTCCACGAGCGCATAGGCCGGCGCCTGCGCCCGCGCCTCCACCTGGTGCTCCCAATCGAAGCGCCGAAGCTCGAACTCCTGCAATGCAACCGTCCGCCCGGATTCGGTCGGACGCCGCACCAGGTCGGCCTCGCTCATGCCGACGGATCGCATCAGGAAGCACGAGCCGCGGTTCTCCGGGGCGGCCGCGCCGATCAGGCGATCCACGCCGCAGCTGTCGAACACGGCGTCCACGCACAGCAGCCCCAGCTCGAGGCTGAAACGGCCGGCCCAGAAGCGGTCGTGCGTCCAGATGCCCATCTCCATCGCGCGGGGGTCGGCCGCATAGGGCTGGAAGCGGAACAGGGAGGCCCATTCGCCCGTTGCGCGCAGCACGCCGGACAACGCCGCGAGCCGGCCGCGGCGCGCCGCTTCGACGATGGCATCCATGCGCGCGACGGCGTCGTGCTCGCGCGTGGGCTGATCCCACAGCAGGTGCTTGTTGAACAGCGGGTTGCGCGTCGCCTCGAACAGCGGCCACGCATCGGCAAGGGTGGCGCGTCGCAATGCCAGGCGTCGGCTGTAGGCACGCTCGAGCCGATCGGTCAGCTCCAGATAGTCGTGGGCCATGGGTCGAGGGGCTCTCTCTAGTCCTGAATCAAGGGGCTGGCGCGCAAGCCTAAGCGGTCATACCCAATTGGGTATCGTGAAAAAGAACCGCTTCCGTGCCTGATTTCGAACGATCAATTCCACCGGACGTGTAAGTGACAGCGCTCGACAGTACAGTTCCGTCACCCCGGGCCGATATGAGTGTCTCGTGTCGGCTCGCCAGCGCTCGCTCCTTCCCGCAAGGCGCGGGGGTGACGATCCGGACGCCACAAAGACCCGAATCGAGACTGCTTCATGCTGCGCGAACTGCCCCTCTCTTTGCTCGACCCGAAAGACATCGCAGGCATGTCGTCGGCGCTCGAGCAGACAAACGCGGTCCACCTCTCCGGCCTGATGTGGGAGGCGCGCGAAGCCGTGGTTCACGTCGATCACGACTGGGTCGTGCGATATTGCAACGACGTCTATCTCGAGGACATCCACCTGCGGCGCGAGCAGGTCATCGGCCGGACGCCGTTCGAATTCCAGCCCTCGTTCGGCCAGTCCATCTTCTACGAGACGATCGAGATCGCCCGCAAGGAACGGCGCCCCATGGCATCGATCGGCTACTCCGCGGTGCTGAATCGGTGGCTGATGGTGCGCGTGTTCCCCACCGCCGACGGTATGCTGATGCTGGCCAACGACGCCTCCGAGACGGTGGTGCGCCAATACCAGCTCGCGCAGCAGGCGCTCAAGGACCCGCTCACCGGGTTGAGCAACAAGCTGGCGCTGGTGACGGAGATTGCGACCCGCCTTGCCGCCGGCACGAAGTTCGCCGTGGCCGTGCTCGGCCTCGACCGCTTCAAGGCCGTCAACGACGCTCAGGGCTATGCGCGCGGCGACATGGCGCTCATGGAAATGGCATCGCGCCTGCAGATCACCACGCTGGCCGAAGAGCGGCTGTACCGCCTCAACGGCGACGAGTTCGCCTTCCTGACCAGCGGCGACGCCAGCGCCGCCAGGGCGCGGGTGCGCAGCCTGATCGTCCAGACGCAGCGTCCGATCGTGCTGCATGGCCAATCGTTCACTCTTGGCGCCAGCTCGGGCCTGGCGCTCGCGCCCGAACACGGAGTCGACGCAGAACTGCTCCTGAAGCGTGCGCTGCTCGCCCTGCGCCAGTCGAAGCGCATCAGGACGAGCGACGCCGTCGTCTACGAAGCGTCCCTCGAGATCATGACGCGCCAACGCAGCGAACTCGAAGCCGAGTTGCGCCGCGCCGTCGAGAGCGGCCAGTTCATGCTCATGCTCCAACCGAAGGGCGCGCTGGCCGGGCGCCACGTCGTCGGCGCCGAGGCGTTGATCCGCTGGCCGCATCCCGAACGCGGCTTGCTCGCACCGGGTCAGTTTCTTCCGCTGGCCCAGGACTGCGGGCTGATGCCCGCCATCGATCGCTGGGTGCTGCGGCACGCGCTGTCGCAAGTCAAGGAACTGAAGCGCCTGGGGCTTGCCGTGCCGGTGTCCATCAACCTGTCCGTGGAATCGCTGTCGGATACCGGACTTGTCGACAGCGTCATGAGCGCTTTGCGTGATACCGGCGTCGAACCGAAGCTGCTCGAGATCGAGATTCCGGAGGGCGCCCTGATGCGCGACGTCGACACCAGCGCCTCGGTGCTCGCCGGCCTGGACGAACTGGGCGTTGGCATCAGCATCGACGACTTCGGTACCGGCTATTCGTCCTTCGCCTATCTTGCCCGCTTTCCGGTGCACACCCTGAAGGTGGATCGTTCGTTCGTATCCGACATGACGTCCAACGCCGCCAGCCGCACCATCGTCAAGAGCCTGATAAGGCTGGCCCATTCGTTGTCCATGCGTGTGGTTGCCGAAGGCGCCGAGACCGACGAGCAGATGGCCATGCTCGAGCGCATGCATTGCGACGAGGTACAAGGCTACGCCTATGCGCGGCCCATGACGTTCGACAAGTTCTGCACGTTCGCGCTCGGGCGTACCGTGGCCGTGGCGCCAAGCGCGTTCACGATCTAGACGACAGCCGAGCGGGATCGTGGGCCGGCGGCGCGCGAGGGACGTCGAGGCAGTCGCCTGCGCGTGGCGTGATCGTCGGAACGGCCGCGGCGTCGGCGGCGAAGGCCGCGCGAATCAGAGCGACAGGGTCGGGCGGGGGCCTGTCGCGCGACTCGCCACCGCGCGATTGCGGCCCTGCCGCTTCGCCTCGTAGAGCGCTTCGTCGGCGGCTTGAACCAGGGCCGCGGCCGGGGCGCTGTCGTCCGGTCGGACACTCGCGACGCCGATGCTGATGCTGACGACCTGCAGGCGGCTCCCGGTGTTGTCGATCTGCAGCGCCTGCACCGCTTCGCGCAACTGCTCGGCGAGCGCCATCGCGCCTGCGAGTTCGGTGTCGGCGAGCAGCACCGCAAACTCCTCGCCGCCGTAGCGGGCGAGCAGATCCGCGGGGCGCTTGACGAGATGCTGCAGTTCGCCGGCGACCAGGCGCAGGCAGCGATCTCCGGCAGGGTGCCCGTAGCGATCGTTGAGGACCTTGAATTCGTCGATGTCGATCATCAACAGGCTCAGCGCCTGGCGCGCACGCATGGCCCGACGCCACTCCAGCGCGAGCGCGCTGTCGAACGCGCGGCGGTTGCGGACCCCCGTCAGCCCGTCGCTCAGGGCAAGCTTTTCGAGCGAACGTTGTTCGCTGCGCAGGCCCTCCTCGGTTTCGATATGCCGCAGCTGGCTCAGCGTCGTGCGCAGGCCGTAGCCGAGCACGGCGATCAGGATGCCGGCGACGCCCTCGCCATACTTGAACCGCACGACGAAGAGGCTCACGACCAGCAGCGCGAGAGCCATCGCCAGGGGACTGGCGCTGCGGATGAAGTGGACTCGTCGCCGGGGAGGAAGCGGCGACAACGGCGCGCCGGCATCGGGCACGAGCAGGCAAACGGTCGCGAATACCATGAAGGGTATCGACACCAGCACATCGAAGGGCGTCCCGAGGCTGATGTCTTCGCGCAGCGAAGCCAGATGGTTGTTGCAGCCTGCCGCGACCAGGTAGAGCCCGGCGTAGACGCTCAAGATCCCGAAGAACGTGCGTTCGGCCCGCTCGTTGGCGCCATGCCATTTCGTCAGCAGGCCCGCGAACAGGAAGGCATTTTCCGCATCGAACATCCACACGAGCATGTCCATGTGCGCGGCGCTCGCGTCGCCGTCCAGCGAAGCGAGCGTGAAGCTGTGCACGAAGTACAGGACGCCGAGCGCGGCGGCGAGGATCGCGTCGATCGAGCGCACCGCGAGCGTCTCGCCGACATGCCAGCTGCTCGCGATCGCCCAGGTCAGCGGCACGCCGTAGAGGATGAAGAGGAACACGCTGTCCGCCGGCGCGGGCGCGGAGTTGCCCAGGAAAAGATCCTGCCGCGCCGACGCGGCCATGCCCAGCGTCCACAGCAGCATCGACAGCGCCGCGAGGCTCCAGCCGGCAGACGGCTGGAAGCCCGCGCTTCGGCATCGCCAGGCCGCGGCGAACGTCGCCAACAGCGGCGCGAGCACGAGAAAGCAGAAGGAGGCGGCTATCGCGTGCGTGCCCGTGATTCCCGGCAGGATCGCTTGCAACATCAGGAACGTGCCGGCGAGCCACAGTGGCCACTTCTTCATCGTCATTCTGGATGGATCATTGCGCCACGAGATGGCAGCGGACAGCGTACCGCGTACTTCGTACGTCCGGCTCCCCGGTTGCGTGCGGGCCATCGTATCGCGTGCACTCCGGCACGTCATCCGGGCGTCGGTCGGCCGGACGGCGGCGATCCCGCTCCTGCCGAACGCACGGCCACGCCCCGGACGCTAGGCGCCTTCCCGCGGCAGCGGTTCCCCCGGCGCCGTGTTCGCCGCGCGGGCCGCGAATGCGTGCGCGTCCTCGGCGAATTCGCGACGGAGCGCGTCGTGGCGCGCCGCCAGGACGGCGGGACAGGCGGCCGGCACGGCGACCGGCAGCCTGGCAACGAAGATGGTCGGCGCGACGATCGCGGCGCTGATCAACAGCGCGGTGGTTGCCCAGCCCGGTCGGATCAGTTCTTCGAAGCAGGCGCGGCGCTGATGGTCGGACAGGCCGGCCAGATGCGGCCCATGGAGCCAATGCGGCAGCGGACGCGTGAATCCGCCGCGCGAGGCTCGGTCGCGGCGACCGGCTTCGATGACCTCGTCTGCGACCTGCGAGGCCTGGGATTTCGAGATCATGCGTCATGGTAGCCAGGGTGTCGCGGGGCGAGCCAGTCCTCTTCGGAGGTATGCCTCCCATGCGACGCGCCGCGCAGGCGCTGCGTCACGCGGGGCGCGTATTCTCCAGCCCATGCGCAAGGAATACCCGTGAACGAGGACAGCCATCCGGCCGCCGGTTTCCCCGCCGCGATCGAGCTGGGCCCGGGCCGGGCGCGGGCCGTGCAGCGCGCGGTCGTTGCGATCGGGCAGGGGCTCGCGCAGGCGCACGGGCAGCGGCAGTTCTACGCGCTCGCGCAAGTGCAGGCGCAAGCCGCGGCAGTCGGCGTCGCTCCCGCGTTGCAGGCGTGGGTTCATGCGACCTTCGTGTCGCGGGCCGACTTCGAGGCGTACTTCGCGATGCGCGAGACGCCCGGAACCTACGAGGCATTGCGGGCGGCGATGTCGGTGCCGGATGTGCGGGTGCGGTCCGACGAACCTGTCCTCGACGACGCGGTCGACACGCTGTGGCGTTGGCTGGACCTGCTCGCGGCGCCTTGAGGCGGCGCGTCGAGCCCATCGAGGCATCCATGGCGCCACCGGAGCGCGTTCATGTGGACGGCGGCCCCTTGAGTTCGACGACGTTGCCTTCCGGATCGGCCAGGTAGATCGACGGGCCTTCGCCTTCGGCGCCGTAGCGCGATTCGACGGCGCCGGCTGCGATGCCCAGCGACGCGAGATGCGCTCGGATTGCGGCCTCGTCGAAGGGCTCGACGCGCAGGCAGAGATGGTCGAGGTTGCGGCCTTCCCGGCCGGGCGCGGCGCCGCCGGCGCGGCCCAGCTTGCCGGCGATGGTCACGAGATCGATCATCGAGCGGCCGGCGCGCAACTGGATCAGGCCGATGTCGTCCTGGCGACGCTCGATGCGGCAGCCGAGGCCGTCGCGGTAGAAGCGCAGCATGGCGGGGAGGTCGACCACGCGCAGGACGAGATGGTCGATTTCGCGGATCCGGATCATCGGTTGGCTTTCCTCGGCGCGAGTGATCCGCGGCGCGTGCGTGGCGCGCGCGCCGCGGTGCGATCAGCCTGCGCGCATCGAGTCGTTGGGTGCCGGCAGGTAGAGCTGTTCAGACGGCACCAGGATCCACAGCAGGATGTACAGCGCGAGGCCCGAGCCGGCGAACACCAGGCCGAACGTGAAGATCAGGCGCCAGACCCACGACGGCACGCCGGTGACCTGCGCGATGCCGCCGCAGACGCCGCCGAGCCAGCGGTCGCTGAGGCTGCGGCGGAACTGGTTGAGGGCGCTGGCCGGCTGGCTGGCGCGCCCCGACGGCAAGCCGTTGAGGACGCGTGCCTTGGCGCGCGCGAATTCCTCGTCCGAGAGGATGCCGCGTTGATGGAGGTCGGCGAGCTTGCCGAGTTCGTCGCTGTCTGACATGGTGTTCTCCTGTGAGGCGAAAGCGTTGATCGATGAATGAAGATTACGCCTCTCGCCGAAGCGCTGCCAGCCGCGTGCGACGGGCTGCGGCGCGAGCCGACAGGGCCTCGCAAGTGACCGACAGGGGGTCTCAACGTGGCTTCAGTGCGTCGGATGCGGTCCGCAACTTGAAGTGCTTGACGGCGTTGGTGACGCGGAGCGCCTGCCGATCCCAGCCGAGCGCCTCGAAGGCCTTGTCCAGCAGATGGCCGGCGGGGCCGACGAAGGGCTTGCCGGCCGGGTCCTCGGGTCAACCGGCCGCTCGCGGCAGCGGGCCGCCTGCCGGCGCAGGTCGGCCAGCCGGAGCGGGTGGTCGATCGCATGCGCCATGGCGGGCATCGCGGCCTCAATGCTTCACGTTGTCCCTGTTGAAGCCCTTGGTCGGGGCCATCGTCGGCCGCGGGCCGTCGTTGGAGTCGCTGCAGGGCGCCTGCCATTCGCGCAGCTCGGTCGCCAGCAACTGGTTGCCATCCTTTTGCGCCAGGGCCATCAGCTCGAAGACGTTGGCGTCGGTGACCAGCTCGTGTCCCAGGCCCAGCTTCAGCTGGCGATAGATGTGTTGCGGATCGGTCGACTTGTCCTGCGCTTTCATGGGTTCTCCTGCAAAGTGAATCCCGTCGCGGCAACGCCTGTGCCCATGCACGGAGGTCGCGCCGTGCAGGGCAGTGTGCCTTGCGGCGAATAGCCCCGGGTCGCTACAGGCGCAATTTGCCGGAATAGCCGGTGAGCTCGAGATAGCCGTAGCCGACCGCCGCGCCGTCGTCGCCGAGCAGCGCGGACAGCCCCTCCCAGTAGACCGAGCCGGTGGACTCGCGGCTGTCGAGCTCCTGGTCGTCCTGCAGCGCCGCCACGCGCCAGCGCCCGGCGGGCGTCGTCAACGCCCACTCGACCGGATAGCTCGTCTGCGTGCGCGGGCTCGCCCAGCGGCGCAGCGCCTCGAAGCGCACCTCGTTCGCGGCGAAGACGCGCAACTCGCCGGCCGCGCTGCGGAACGAGCCGCCGGTCCACAACGCGCTGCCGTCACCGCGTCGCAGGCGGAACGCCATCAGCGCGGCGCCGTCCAGCAGATTGATGCCGACCCAGTCCCAGCCGACGGCCTCGGCCGGCAGCAGCTCGTCGCCCCATTCGTGGTCGAGCCACGCGCGCCCGCTGACGTCGCGCGCGGGTGCGCCCGCGCGCTCGACGCGCCCGCGCACCGCGAGCTGCGGCTCGCTGTAGTAGCGGCTGGCCTGGCGCGGATCGGGACCTTTCTGCGAATACCCGGCGTCCCCCTGCAGCAGAACCGGCTGCGTGCCGGACAACCCCAGCGTCAGCGCGAAGCGATCGCTGCGCACCTCGACGCGCATCGTGCTCCCGCCCGACGCATCCCGTGTGGCCGGGCGCTGCAGCGACCAGTCGCGCAACTGCACGACCTGCGTCCCCGACGCCGCCGGCGTCTGCACCAGGCCGAAGCCCTCGCGCGCGGCGCGCTGGTCGTGCGCCAGGCCGCCGCCACGCGCGCCCGCGGCGAGGTCGGTCAGCGCCACATGCGCGAACACGAGCTGGCGCGCGGCGAAGCGGCTGGCGGAGGCCTGTGCCAGATCCGTGCGGCTGCGGAAGAACGTCGCCTGGAAGCCGAACTCGGGCACGGGCCTCGTCGCGGACGGGGCGTCGCCCGTGACCAGCCAGCCCGTGACGTACCACCATTCGATGTGCGTGTCCGGATGCGCGCCGTGATCGGCCGGAAAGCGCAGCGCACGATGCGTGATGCCGAGCGCCGGATTGACGGCGGCCGCCGATGGCGGCCCGGACTCGGCCGCCGATGCTGCCGAAGCCGCCGTCGCACGCGCGGCGAACAGGGCGAGCGGCAGGCCCGCGACCAGCGGGCGTCGGCGCATCACCAGTCCTCCTTGACGGCCCGCACCACGTCGCGACTCGCGGCGGCATGGCCGCTGCCCCAGGCGGTCAGCGCGCCGGCCAGGACGACGCCCAGGCCCAGCGTCAGCAGGGTGACCGGCGGGACGCTCATCTGCATCGTCCAGTGGAAGCTCTGCGGATTCACGATCTTCACCAGCACGACGCTGACCGCGAGTCCGAGCGCCAGTCCCAGCACCGCGCCGACCGCGCTCCACAGCGCGCCCTCCGACGCCATCAGCGTCAACACCTGGCGTCGCGTGAAGCCGAGGTGCTGCAAGGTGCCGAACTCGCGCCGGCGCGCCAGCACCTGCGCCGAGAAGCTCGCCGCGATGCCCGCGAGGCCGATCGCCAGCGCCACGCCTTGCAGCCAGCGCGTGACGGCGAAGCTGCGGTCGAAGATGCGCAGCGAGATCTTCCTCAGCTCGCCCGATGTCGAGACGTCGATCGGCGAGTCCGGCGAGACGACGCTCTTCAGCCGCGCCGTGACGGCCGCATCGTCCGCGTCGCGATGCGTCAGCCAAAGGGCCAGTCCGGTGATGCGATCGTCGCCGGTCAGCCGCAGCCAGTCGGCGCGTGACATCAGCAACGCGCCTTGCTGGCGGGCGTAGTCGCGCCAGATGCCGCGCACCACCGCGCGCGTGGCCACCGTGCGGCGCGCAGGCGATGTGGCCGAGGCCCGTGGCGGCGGCAAGGGCACGTCGATGACGTCGCCCTTCTTCAGGTGCTGCAGCGCGGCCAGCACCTCGCTGGGATAGACGGACAGCAGGCTGGCTCGCGACGGCGACGCCGGCGCGGCATCGGGCGCGACGATCCACGGCAGCGACGGCAACGCGTCGTCGGGCGCGAGGTCGCGCACCAGCAGCATCGCCTCGGGTTGGTCCGGCGCCAGCGTGATCGGCACGAGGCGCTCGGCGCGCGCCTGGCGGATACCGGCTCCGGACGCCGCGGCCAGCACGGCCGGCGGCAGGAAGACCGGCGCTTCGCTGGCGCCGGGGGGCGTTCGCACGTAGACGTCGGCCGGCAGCACGTCGTCCAGCCACACGATCAGCGAATCGCGGAAGCTCGTGACCATCACCGTCAGCGCGACCACCAGGCTCAGGCTCGCGACGACGCCGGCCACGGCCGCGGTCGCCGTGTGGCGTTGGTCGACGGCGCGCGAGACCGCGAGCGCAGCGACGGGGTTGCTCGCGCCGCGAAAGCCTTTCAGCAGCAGCGAGACGACCTGCGGCACGAGGCTGATGCCGCCCAGCAGCAGCACGCCCACGCACGCGTACGCCCCCCACGGGATCGCGTGCCAGGGCGGCGCGAGCGCGAGTGCACCGGCGAGCGCGATCAGGCCCAGGCCGGCCGCCGCGGGCCAGTCGTCGCCGCCGGCGCTGCTCAGTCCCTTGAGGCTCTGCGCCGGCGCGAGCCCTTGCGCGGCGCGCGCCGGCCACCAGCCGCCGGCGAACGCCGACGCGATGCCCAGCGCGCCGTAGGCCAGCGCGGCCAGCACGCTCCATTGCAGGCGCGGCGCGCTGTCGCCCAGCGTGCCGTTGCCGAGATCGCCGCCGAGCGCGCGCAGCGCGGCCGCGGCCAACGCGGTGCCGAGCGCGAGCCCGGCGACGCCGCCGATCGCGCCCACGGTCAGGCTGTCGGCCCAGACCAGCGTGCGGCGCTGGCGTCCGCTCATGCCCAGCACCCCCAGCAACGCGAGCTGCGGGATGCGCTTGGCGACCGCCAGCGACTGCACCGAGAACACGAGGAAGCCGCCGGTGAACAGCGCCACCAGCGACAGCACGCTGAGGTTGACGCGATACGACTGCGACAGCCGCGCCATGCGCAGCGCCGCCTCGTCGGGCGCGGCGGCGCGCACGTCGGGGCCGGCATCCAGCGCGGCCATCACGGCCTCCTGGCGCGCGCCGGGGGCCAGCCGCACGTCGATGCGCGACAGCGAGCCGAGGCGATCGAAGTGCGTCTGCGCGCCGGCGATGTCCATCACCAGCAGGGGCGGTCCGTCGGCCGCGATGCGGCCGCCGATCGCGAAGGCCTGGGTGCGGCCGTCCACCTGCAGCGCGGCGTGGTCGGCCGCGCCCAGCAGCGCGCGGGCGGACGCGTTGACGAACACGAGATCGGGGTCGAGCGCCGACAGTGGGGCGGCGGGCGCGGCGTCCGCGGTCGCCGTGCCGGACGCCCGCACCGCCTCGGGCTGCGGCAGCCAGCCGGGGGAGATCCACGGCGCCACCAGCGCGTCCAGGCCCAGCAGGTGTGCGGGATGCGGCTGGCCGTCGGCGCCTCGCAGCCCGACGGCGAGGTCGATCACCGGACTCGCCTGCGCCACGCCCGGCGCCATCGCGACGCGCGCGTACAGGTCCTCGGGCAGCAGGCCGTCGCGCGGACGGACGCTGAAGTCGGGCGCACCGCTGGCCGCATGCACCGCCGTCGTGAACTCGGCCAGCGCCGACGCGTTGATCAGCTGCACCGCGAACGCGAGTGCGACCCCCAAGGCCACGGCCATCACCGCCGCCGCCTGGCGCCACGGATGATGGCGCCACTCGGCCCACAACAGCTGGGCGTGCAGCGCCGCGGTGGCTCGCAGGGACGAGCGCGGTGGCGAGGAGGCGAGGGCAGCGGACAAGGACGCGGTGGGCATGGGAGTCTTTGCATCCTGCCATCAAACGAAAGGGCCGCCCGGCGCCAACGGGCCGGTTTCGTCCGGGAAATGTCGCGCGCTGCGCCAAGTCGCGCATTTGTCGCCGAAGTGGCAGCCACGGCCGCGCGAGGCCACCATCATGCGTCCGTCCGCCGTATGCTTTGCGCCAGGACATGAACGACAACGAACGAGACAACCATGACGCTTGCAACGCCCACCGCCGGCGCCGCCCCCGAACACGCTGACAGCGCCGCGACGACGCGCGTCGTCCAGCGCATCTGCCCGTTGTGCGAGGCGTGCTGCGGGCTCAGCCTGACGGTGTCGGGCACCGGCGCGCAGGCGCGCGTGATCGCCATCCGCGGCGACGACCAGGATGTGTTCAGCCACGGCTACCTGTGCCCGAAGGCGATCGCGCTGAAAGACCTGGAGGACGATCCCGACCGCCTGCGCCAGCCCTTGATCAAGCGCGACGGCCGCTTCGTCGAGGCCAGCTGGGACGAGGCCTACGCCGAGATCGCGCGCCGGCTGCCCCCGTTGCTGGCCGAGCACGGTCGCGACGCGCTCGCGTTCACGCTGGGCAATCCGAACGTGCATCGCCTGGGGCTCGGGCTGTACGTGCAGCGCGTGCTGCGCGCGGCCGGCTCGCGCAACGTTTTCAGCGCATCCACGCTCGACCAGATGCCGCGCCAGCTCGCCAGCGGCTGGATGTACGGCCACCCGCTGACGGTGCCCGTGCCCGACATCGACCACTGCGACTTCCTGCTGATGCTGGGCGCCAACCCGATGGCCAGCAATGGCAGCATGTGGACGGTGCCCGACTTCCGCGGCCGCGCCAAGGCGATGCGCGCGCGCGGCGGCCGGCTGGTGGTGATCGACCCGCGCCGCACCGAGACGGCCGGCATCGCCGAAGACCACCATTTCATCCGCCCCGGCACCGACGTGTTCCTGCTGCTGGGGCTGCTGAACGCCGTGTTCGACGAAGGCCTCGTGCGACCGGGGCGGCTTGCCGACTTCCTCGCCGGCGGCGAGACGGGCGTCGAGGCGCTGCGGGCCGCGGTCGCGCCCTATGCCCCGGAGCGCATGGCCGAACGCTGCGGCGTGCCGGCGCAGACCCAGCGCGCGCTCGCGCGCCGGCTCGCCGCGGCGCCGCGCGCGGCGGTCTATTCGCGCATCGGGTCGAGCACGCAGCGCTTCGGCACGCTCAACTCGGTGCTGGTCGACGCGTTGAACATCCTCACGGGCCATCTCGACCGCGAAGGCGGCGCCATGTTCCCGCACGCCGCGGCGTTCGCGGCCAACACGCAGGGCAAGCCCGGCATCGGGCGCGGCCTGGCCACCGGTCGCACGCGCAGCCGCGTCTCGGGCGCGCCCGAGGTGCTGGGCGAATATCCCACCAGTTGCCTGGCCGAGGAGATCGAGACCGACGGCCCGGGCCGGGTCCGGGCACTGATCTCGGTGGCGTCGAACCCGGTGCTGTCGGCGCCCAACGGCGCGCGCATCGCGCGGGCCCTGCGCGGCCTCGATTTCATGGTGAGCGTGGACATCTACCTCAACGAGACCACGCAGCACGCCGACGTGATCCTGCCGGGCCTGTCGACGTTCGAGGAGCCGCACTACGACGTCAGCTTCCCGCAGCTGTCGTGCCGCAACCATGCGCGCTATAGCCCACCCGTGTTCCCGGCCCGGCCCGGCGCGCAGGGCGAGTGGCAGGCGCTGTTGCGCATCGCGGCCATGCTGCGCGGCGAGCCCGACGCCGACAAGCCGGACTTCGACCTCGCCGCCTTCGACGGCCGCCTGCTTGCCGACGACCTGCGGCGACTGGCCGCCGGCGTGCCCGACGAACTGCAGGCCGCGATGCTGGACGCCCTCGGCGCCACGCCCGGACCGGAGCGCCTGCTCGATCTCGCGCTGCGCGCCGGCCCGCACGGCGACCGCTTCGGCCAGAAGCCGGGCGGCCTCAGCCTGGCCGCGCTGAAGGCCGCGCCGCACGGCATCGACCTGGGCGCGCTGCAGCCGCGCCTGCCCGAGATCCTGCGCACGCCCAGCGGCCGCATCGAGCTGTGGCCCGCGCCGGTCGCGGCGGAACTGGCCGCGGTCGATGCCGCGTTGCGCGAGCCGCGGCCCGACCTGGTGGTGGTGGGCCGCCGCGACGTGCGCTCCAACAACAGCTGGATGCACAACCTGCCGACGCTGGCCAAGGGCCCCGAGCGCTGCACGGCCTTGCTGCATCCCGTCGACGCCGCGCGCCACGGCGTGCAGGCCGGCGACCGCGTGCGGCTGCAGGGGACCGGCGGCCGCGCCATCGAGCTGCCGGCGACCTTGTCCGACGAGATGATGCCCGGCGTGGTCAGCGTCCCGCACGGCTGGGGTCACGACCAGGCCGGCGCGCGGCTGGGCGTCGCGGCGCAGCGGCCGGGCGCCAATCTCAACGACCTGCTGGACGATCGGTTGCGCGACCCGCTGTCCGGGACGTCGGTGCTCAACGGCGTGCCCGTGACGCTGAGCCGCTGCGCCTAGGCCAGGCGGCCCGCGCGCAGCGCGGCTGCGCCGCCCGTCGGCGGCCCGGGGGCGAGGGCGAGGGCGAGGCGGCCGAAGGGCGATGTCGGCCGGCTCCGCAACGCTAGGCGAGGATCGGCGGGCGTACGCCCTGCGCGGTGAGTTCCAGCACCCGGTCGCAGCGTGCCGCGGCCGGCGGCGAGTGCGTGACCATCAGCACGCCGGCACCGGTGCGGCGGGCGGCGTCGACGAGCACGTCCATCACCAGGCCGGCGCTGCGCGGGTCGAGGTTGCCGGTAGGCTCGTCGGCCAGCACGAGGGCGGGTTCGTGCACCAGCGCGCGCGCGATCGCGACGCGCTGCAACTGGCCGCCCGAGAGCTGGCGCGGAGCGCGGTCGCCGAGGCCTTCGAGGCCCACGGCCGCCAGCATGCGGGCGACGCGGTCGCCGCGCGGGCGTCCGAGCAACTGCAGCGGCAGGCCCACGTTGTCGGCCACGCTCAGGTGCGGCAACACGTGGAAGGCCTGGAACACGAAACCCAGATCCTCGCGGCGCAGCCGGGCGGCCTCGGGTTCGGACATGCCCAGCACGTCGCGGCCTGCCAGCGTCACCGAGCCGGCGTCGGCCGTGTCGAGTCCGGCCACGCAGTTGAGCAGCGTCGACTTGCCGACGCCCGATTCGCCCAGCAGCGCGACGAGCTCGCCGCGCGCCATCGCCAGCGAGACGTCGCTGAAGACGAAGGCATCGCCGTAGCGCTTGGCGAGGCCGGCGACGGTCAGGAGAGGGGCCGCGTCGGCCCGCGCGAGCTTGTTCATTCGGCGCCAAGCATACGGCACCGGGTTCTGCTCGACAGGGCCGTCCGCCGAACTTCTTGCGTCGCGGCGAGTCTGCCGAATAAGGACATTCACCATTTACGTGACTTTGAGCTGCACGGGACTGTCCCCTTCGCGACCTCTGCCGCACAATCGGTTGGGTTTCGGCTCATCGGCAGGCTGGCGCCGCCGATATAGCCTGAGCGACGTCGCCCCGGGCGGGGCACGGACTTCGAGCCCGCTCCATGGGAGGCGGGCGCTGGAATTGCCCGCGTGCGAGACGGCGCGGGCCGGGTCTTTTCTTGAGGTGGTTGGGTGACGGCTGAAATCGATTCCTCGACGTTGAGCGGGCTCGTGAAGGTGCTCGAGCGACGCAGCACGCGGTTCTGGGCCGGCGCGTCGATCGTGGCCGCCCTGGCGGGCATCGCCGCCGCGACGGGACTGGGCATGCTCGCCGGCGGCCATGGCGGCCTGATCGCGCTGAGCGTCGCGGTGTTCTTCGCGCTGGCGGCGCTGGTGCTGGCCGGCATCGTGATCCGCCTGGCCCGGGTCGTGGCCGACACGCGTGCCCGCCAGGTGCTGCATGCCGTCGACGACGACCTCACCGGCCTGTCCAACCGCCGCCATTTCCTCGAGCTGGTGGAACGCGAATTCGCCCGCTGCCGCCGCTATGGCGACGACGGCGCGCTGCTGCTGATCGACGCCGACCACCTGCGCCGCATCAACGAGCACCTGGGCCAGCTGTGCGGCGACGCGCTGCTGCTCGAAGTCACCAAGCGTGTCGGCACCACGCTGCGCCAGCCCGACCTGCTGGCCCGCTTCGGCGGCGCCGAGCTGGCCGTGTTCCTGCCCAACACCGACCCGCTGGGCGCGCTCGACGCCGCCGAGCGCATCCGCCAGCAGGTCGCGTCGGCGCCGTACACCTGGCAGCAGACGCACGTGGTGGCCACCGTCAGCATCGGCGTGTCCACCGTCCACCAGGGCCAGCTGAGCGTCGACACGATGGTGCACGAGGCCGAGCAGGCGCTGGAAGCCGCCAAGGAAGCCGGCCGCAACTGCGTGCGCACCGGGCCGATCAAGCCGCGCAAGAACGGGGAACGGGTGTCGACCTGAGCGCCGTCGCGCCTGGCCTGGCCGTGGCCTCGCGAGGTGGCGCCGGCCGGTTTTCAAGGCCGCCAATCGCTTCTGCAGTCGCCGATTCGGCGAGGTCGAGAGCCTGGCCGGGCTGCGGGCGATGCAGCGCAAAGGTGGCGCTCGAACGACGCTGATCGGCCGGCAGCGGCGCTCGGCGACAGTCGTCTTTCGGCGGCACGGGATGCGATTGGCTGTTCCGCGGACACGCACGGCCAGCGCTGGAACCGGCCAGCGGCGACCTGCGCGAGTACGGTGAGTCGCTGCGCGTCCTCGCCGTTCAGGCGACGATGGCGACCACCGACATCGGGATGCGGATCGAGGTCGCGTTCTGCTTGAACTGCGCGATGGCCTGGCGGACGCCAGCGCCCGAAAGCGTCGACGGGCTCGCCTGCATCGCCTGCGCGCCTGACCCGCCGGCCCCGCGAGTCCGGGCCGCCACGGCGGCAGGATTGGCGTTCGCGTTGGCGATCACCGCGGGGAGTGGCCCGGTGCCCGAGAACTGCGCCATGCCGGCTGCGGTTTGCGCAGGCGCGGTGCCACCGGCCTTGCCCGCGAAGGCCTCCCTTGCAGACCGGTCTCCCCGCTGGCCGGTCGAAGAGGAACCCGCCTGCATGCCGGTGCCCGTACTGCCTGCGGGGCTGGCCACCCGTCGCGGGACCTGGGCGTCGCCGAACTGCGAGATCGAGTGAACGGCGTTGTCGGGCTTCTCGCGGCCGGGCGAAAGCACCGAGTGGGTCATCAAGTGGAACGCGGCCGGCGTGCTGCTCATCAACGCGGCCACCGTCGTGGCGACGGCCAGGCTGCCGAGGGCGTCGGACGGCGAGATCGTGGCCGCCGCCTTCGCCGCCTTGTCTTCGTTGGCCGCGCCGATCGCGTTCGCCGCCCGCCACGTCGCACGCGCTTGCGCCGCCTCGTGCCGAGCTTGAACTTCGCTGGACTGGGCAACAGAGGTGACGGGGACGGCGTCGAGCGTCGACATGGCGATCTTCCTGCGCGTGCCGCAACGGACTGCGCGACGCCATCTTGCGCGGCGCCGTCCTTCACGGAAAGGGCCTGCCACGATCCGGGCCGATGCAGCGTGAAGAAATGCTTGGTAAAGCCCTTGTTTTACCGGCGACCGATGATCGCAATGATGCTTCGTCGATCCTGCCTCTGCCGAGGCATCCGGCCGCCGGCCGGCCTGGATCTTCAAGGCGCCGAGATTTCATTCCGGGTCGCGTGCGCCTTTCGTTCGCCGTGCCGTGGGACGCCGGCCTCGCGCAAGGGCCGCGCAAAGCGGCGAATCCGAGTCGGTCCGCCAGCTCAACGGTCGAGCGCCGGCCTTTTGGGATCGAAGGTCCAACCCGGCATCAGGTACTGCATCGCCACCGCGTCATCGCGCGACCCCAGTCCGTGCTCTTGATGGAGGCGGTTCGCCTTCTCCACTTCGCCCATGTCGAGCTCGATCCCGAGCCCGGGCTTCTTCGGCACCTGCACCATGCCGCCGAGGATCTGCAAGGGACATGTCGTGAGGCGCTGCCCGTCCTGCCAGATCCAGTGCGTGTCGATCGCGGTCACGCGTCCGGGTGCGGCGGCGCCCACGTGCGTGAACATGGCGAGAGACACATCGAAGTGGTTGTTCGAATGCGAGCCCCAGGTGAGTCCCCAATCGCGACAGGTCTGGGCCACGCGCACCGAACCCGCCATCGTCCAGAAGTGCGGGTCGGCCAGCGGGATGTCGACCGATTGCAGCGCCAGCGCATGGCTCAGCTGACGCCAGTCGGTGGCGATCATGTTGGTGGCGGTGGGCAGGCCGGTGGCGCGACGGAACTCGGCCATCACCTCGCGGCCGGAGAAGCCGTCCTCGGCACCACACGGGTCTTCGGCGTAGGCCACCACGCCGCGCATGTCCTTCATCAACCGGATCGCGTCCTTCAACAGCCAGCCGCCATTCGGGTCGAGCGTGACGCGCGCCTGCGGAAAGCGCTCGTGCAAGGCGGTGATCGCCTCGATCTCTTCCTCCGCGCGCAGCACGCCCCCCTTCAACTTGAAGTCGTTGAAACCGTAGCGCTCCTGCGCCGCTTCGGCGAGCCGCACGATGGACTCGGGGGTCATGGCCTTCTCGTGGCGCAGGCGGAACCAGTCGTTGTCGGCGCCGTGGCCGTGCGCATACGCGAGATCCGTCTTCTCGCGATCGCCAACGTAGAAGAGGTAGCCCAGCATCTCGACCGCATCGCGCTGCTGCCCTTCGCCCAGCAATGCGGCCACCGGAACGTCGAGATGCTGGCCCAGCAGGTCGAGCAGCGCCGACTCGATCGCGGTGACCGCATGGATCGTCGTGCGCAGGTCGAAGGTCTGGAGGCCGCGGCCGCCGGAATCGCGATCGGCGAAGGCCTGCTGGATGCGGGCGAGAAGGCCTTGATGCGCGCCGATGGCCTGGCCGATGACCAGGGGGCGTGCGTCCTCCAGCGTCTGCCGGATCTTCTCGCCGCCCGGCACTTCGCCGACCCCAGTGCGTCCTGCCGAGTCCGTGAGCAGCAGCAGGTTTCGCGTGAAGAACGGCCCGTGGGCACCGCTCAGGTTCAGCAACATGCTGTCTCGACCGGCAACCGGTATGACCGTCAGTGCAGTTACCGCGGGAGTTCGGCCATCAGCCATCGTGCATCTCCTTGATGTTGACAAGCATTCGCGTGCAGCGCTCCGAAGCGGGAGCGGCCCCCGGGGCCGGGCCATCGCACCGCTCTCCGACATTGGCGATCGGGCCGCATCCTGCTTCTGAAGGCCGGCATGCGGCGGCTTCGGAGAGGCGTTGCGGCGGCAGGTCCCGGGCGCGCCGTCAGAACACGGCATGCCCGGTGATCGCCGCCGGCAGCCAGGTGGAGAACGCCGGCACGTAGGTGACCAGATTGATCGCCACCCAGATCGCCAGGTAGTACGGCCAGGCGGTGCGGGTGGCCTGACCCATGGAGATCTCGCCGATCGCGCAGCCCACGAACTGCACCGTGCCGACGGGGGGGTGCACCAGGCCCAGCGCGCAATTGAGCAGCAGCATCATGCCGAACTGCACCGGGCCGACGCCCATCTGGATCGCGAGCGGCAGCAGCAGCGGCGTCGTGATCAGGATGTGGGCCGCCATGTCCAGGAACATGCCCAGAACGATCTGGATGATGTTGATATAGAGCAGCATCAGCCACGGCCGCTTCGTCGCGTCCAGCAACAGCGACTGGATGCTGTCGGGGATCTCGAGATAGGCCATCTGCCAGCGCAGCATGTTGGACACGCCGATCAGCAGCAGGATGACGCCCGTCGTTCGCGCCGCCTTGCCGAGCGCCTGCCACAGCTTGGCGCGCGTCATCGTGCGGTACACCGCGATCGTCAGGAACAGCGAATACGCGACGGCGATCGCGGCCGCTTCGGTGGCGGTGGTCACGCCGCCCATCACGCACGCCAGGATGATGCCGATGATGGCCAGCCCGGGCAGCGAGGCGATGCCGGTGCGCAGGACCATGCCCCAGCCCGGGAACATCCGGATCATCGAGCTGCCGTCCTCGCGCTTGGGGTAGCCGCAGCGCACGGCCTGCCAGTACGCAGCCACGAGCATGCACACCATGATCCAGAAGACAGGGATCAGGCCGGCGAACATCAGGTCGCCGATCGACACGCCCTTGATCGTGTGGCCGGCGATCTCGCCCGCAGCCGCCTGCGCTGCGAAGGCGTAGATGATCATGTTGTGCGACGTGGGCATCAACGCGCCGGTCAGCGACGCGTGCGTCGTCACGTTGACGGCATAGTCGGCGCCGTAGCCTTCGCGCTTCATCAGCGGGATCATCACGCCGCCCATGGCCGACGTGTCTGCCACGGGCGAGCCGGAGACGCCGCCGAACAGCGTGCTGGCGATCACGTTGGCCAGCCCGAGGCCGCCGCGAACGTGGCCCGTCAAGCTGCGCGCGAAGTTCATGATCTTGTCGGCGATGCCGCCGTGCAGCATCAGCTCGCCCGAGAAGATGAAGAACGGAATCGCGAGGAACGAGAACACGTTCATCCCCGAGACCATCATCTGCACGGCGGTGGCGATGGGCAGGCCCTCGCTGAAGAAGGCGGCGAGGCAGGCCAGGCCGATGGCGAACGCCACCGGCACTCCCAGCAGCAGGAGCACGACGAACGTGGAACAGAGAAGGGTCAGTGCCATGGCGACGGGTTCACTCCTGGGGCGGCTCGGGGCGCAGCATGCGGTCGATCGAGAACAGCGCGATCAGCGCGCCGGCGATGATCAGCGGCAGGTAGCGCCAGGCTTCCGAGATCCCCAGCGTCGGGATCTGGTTGTCGTGCGTCGAGAGCGCCATCTGGTAGGCGCCCCACAGGATCACGATCGCGAAGACCAGCGTGGACAGCGCCACGAGCCGGGTGCACCAGTGGCGCACCGCGGGCGGCAGGCGGGTGACCAGCGAGTCGAGGCCGATGTGGCCGGCATCGTGGGCCACCGTTGCGGCACCGAACATGGAGACCGAGATCACCAGCAGCAATGCCAGTTGCTCGACGTAGGGCGGCTCGTTGTTGAAGGCATAGCGCATGACGACGCCATAGATCACGACGATGCCGAGGCCCGCCAGGCAAAGCCGGGCGAGCACGAGCACGATGGCGGAGAGGCGGGCGTTGATGCGGGCAAGCCAGATCATGGGAGCTCCGGAAGGCGCGGGGTGCATGATTCGCGGCGGCGCGAATCACGCGCGCACGCTCACTTCGTGTTGACGATTTCCTGGACGACCGTGCGGATTTCCGGCGTCGTCATGTACTTGTCCCACACCGGCTTCTCGGCGTCCATGAAGGCCTTCTTGTCGATCTCCGAGGCCGGGATGATCTTGACGCCGGCCTTGAGCACCGACGCCCGTGCCGCCGTCTCCTTGGCCTGCCAGAGGTTCTGGTAGTACGGCACCGATGCCTTGGCCGACTTGCGGATCGCGGCCTGTTCGTCGGGACTCAGCGTGTCCCATACCTTCTTCGAGAACACCAGCACCTCGGGCGACATCACGTGCTGGGTCTCCGAGAATACCGGCGCCGATTCGTAGTGCTTCATCTCGTCGTAGGACGGGATGTTGTTCTCGGCGGCGTCGAGCAAGCCCGTCTTCAGTCCCGTGTAGACCTCGGCGAAGGGCATCGGCGTGGGCGAAGCGCCCACGGCGGTGATCAGGCTCACCCAGAGGTTGGAGGGCTGCACGCGCACCTTCATGCCCTTCATGTCGGCCGGGCTGCGGATCGGCTTCTTCCCGTAGAACGAGCGCGCGCCGCTCTCGTAGAGCGCCAGGCCGATGAAGCCGGCCTTCTCGAAAGCGGCGAGCACCTTGTCGCCCTGCGGGCCGTACATCGTCTTGCGGAAGTGGTCCATGTCGCGGAACAGGAACGGCAGCGACGGGATCATCGATTCGGGCACGATGCCGTGGAAGGCCGCGGTGTTCACGCGCACCATGTCCAGCGCGCCGATCTTCACCTGTTCGACGGTGTCCTTTTCGGAGCCGAGCGCGCCGTCGGAGAACACCTTGATCTTGTCGCGCCCGCCGGTAGCCTTGGCGAGTTCGTCGCTCATGTACTTCACGGCGAGCGTCGTCGGGTAGTCCTTGACATGGATGTCCGCTGAACGAAACTCGCGCGCATCGGCGGCGGTGCATGCGAGCGCGAAAGCGGCGGCGAGCGCGAGGGCGCGCAGCGGCGCGCGGAACCTGGGTGCGTGGCGTGGGGTCATGGTTGTCTCCTGTCGTGGTCTTGTGTCGTGACGTGAAATGAGGCGGCTCAGCCGGGCTTCGCCTGCGGCCGCAATCGCGTCTGGGCGGCCCGCTGCGCCGGGATCTCTCCGGCAACGCTCATCGAACCGGCCCCTGGCGCACGAAGACGCCGCCCTGGTAGATGACCGCCGGGTCGGCGGGATCGCCCGGCGGGGTGCTGCGCTCGATCTCCGCGGCCCATGGCGCGGAGCTGTCCTGCGGCACGTAGCCGATGTGGCTGGCCGGCGTGTTGTCCCACCAGACCTGGGGATTGGCGCTGACGCCGCATATCACGCTGTGGCCGACGTCCGGCGCGGTGAGCGCAGCCACCACCAGCCGCTCCAGGTCGTCGAAGCTCATCCAGGTGTGCAGCATGCGGCGATCGCGCGGTGCCGCGAACGACGAGCCGATGCGCAGGCTGACGGTTTCGATGCCGTGGCGATCGAAGTACAGCTGCGCGAGGTCTTCGCCGAAAGCCTTGGACAGCCCGTACAGGCCGTCCGGCCGCGGCGCCGCGCCGGCCGCGATGACCTCGTCCTGGCGATAGAAGCCCGTCACGTGGTTGGAGCTCGCGAACACCACGCGACGCACGCCGTGATGGCGCGCCGCTTCGTACAGGTTGTAGGCGCCGACGATGTTGGCCGGCAGGATCGCTTCCCACGGCTGCTCCGTGGAGACGCCGCCCATGTGGATCACCGCGTCGACGCCGTGCAGCAGCGCCCGCACCGCGTCGGCATCGGCCAGGTCGACGGTCGACGTTTCCTCGGCCGGCGCGGCCGCGCCCGGATCGACGATGTCCGACAGGCGAAGGATGTCGCAATGAGCAGGCAGTCGGCGGCGCAACTCGCGGCCGAGGCCGCCGGCGGCGCCGGTCAGGAGCAGGCGATGGAACGGAGGGGAAGGCATTGGGGCAGGGCGTCTTGTCTGTGTTGTCAGGCCTCGGCGGCCTCGTCATATGTCGTCGTACAACAATCCAAATGTAGAGGCAAGCTTGAACACGCTACAGAGGGTTAACCCAAGCCGCGGGAACTCGGAGCGCTGCAAACGGCGCCGTCACCGATCGACCGAGGCTCACGCGGGCTTTCCCGGGGTTGCTGTTGCGTTTGTTGTTATACGATGACAGACAACATAAGATCAAATGATGATCCAGGACGGCCGCGCCAGGCTGCCGCCAACCACTGCGGAGACAAACAGAATGGCCCCTGAAGAACTCAAGTCCGTGCTGCAGGCCGGCCTGCTGTCGTTCCCGCTGACCGACTTCGACGCCGCGCTGCGCTTCGCGCCCGCCGCGTATGCCGCGCGCCTCGAGTGGCTGCAGCCCTACGGCGCATCGGTGCTGTTCGCCGCCGGCGGCACTGGCGAGTTCTTCTCGCTGGAACCGCGCGAATTCTCGGACGTGATCCGCGTCGCGGTCGACACGTGTCGCGGTCGCACCCCCATCGTTGCCGGCGCGGGCGGGGGCACCACGCTGGCGATCCAGTACGCGCAGGAGGCCGAACGGCTCGGTGCGCAAGGCGTCCTGCTGCTGCCCCACTACCTCACCGAGGCCAGCCAGGCGGGCCTGGTGGCCCACATCGAGGCGGTGTGCCGCAGCGTCAGGATCGGGGTGATCGTCTACAACCGCGGCGGCTGCCGCCTCACCCCGTCGAGCCTGCAGACGCTCGCGCAGCGTTGTCCCAATCTGGTCGGCTTCAAGGATGGCGTGGGCGACATCGAGAAGTTCGTCGCCGTGCGGCAAACGCTGGGCGAGCGCTTCGCCTACCTGGGCGGACTGCCCACCGCCGAGGTGTTCGCTGGCGCCTACAAGGCGATGGGATGCCCCGTCTACTCGTCGGCCGTCTTCAACTTCGCGCCGCGCATGGCGATGGACTTCTACGCGGCCCACGCGGCTGGCGAGACTGCCACCTGCGACCGCCTGATCCGCGATTTCTTCCTGCCCTACATCGCCCTGCGCAATCGCGGCGAAGGGTACGCCGTCTCGATCGTGAAGGCGGGGGCGACGATCGTCGGCCGCTCCGCCGGCGCGGTGCGACCACCCTTGTCCGACCTCCAACCCGACGAGTTCGAGCAACTGCGTACGCTGATCGCGACGCTGGGCTCTCAGTAGACGAACGATTTCCAAGAGAGTGCGGCCCAGGCGGCCGTGCAGGACGGTCAGGCCCGATTCGTCCGTGTTCGACAACCACCGCAGACCGCATTCAGGTCACTAGGAGGCGCCCATGTGAAGAGCCGCCCATTGGCGCAGCGTTGCCGCTCGATTTCACATCCCTTGCTCTCGCCGATCCGAACGAGCCGCCGGGCCGCGCCATGCGGCGACGGCCTCACGGCCTTCCCGATCGTTGCGATTCCGATTCTCGCCCGCCTTTCGAACCTTGCAGGCGAGACCCCCCACCAGCACTTAGGAGACATCGATGAATCCCAGAACAGCTTTCTTTCGCATGAACCCCGTCGCGGCGGCACTCGTTTCGGCAGGGTTGCTGCTTGCGAGCGGCGCGCGCGCAGACGAACTCAGCGATCTTCGCGCCGCGTTGCAGAAACTCCAGGCCCAGGTCGACGAACTCACGGCGCGACAGGCGGCCAATGAACAGAAGGCTGCCGCTGCGCCAGCAGCGGCGCCCCCGGTGATCGTCAATCCGCCTCCGACCATCCCGGCCGCGACGGAGATCGGCACCGCGTCGGCTCTCGTGCCCGTGCCTCGCCTGCTGCAGGTCAAAGCGGCCGGTGGCAGCTTCATGGTGTACGGCGACTTCGACGAATACCTCAACCACATGCGCAGCAGCAGCGGCGCGAAGATCAACGCGCTGCAGGACGGCGCGATCCTGCGCAGCCGGCTAGGCTTTGCCGGCACGAAGGACTTCGGCTCCGGATACGGCGGCGCCTTCACGCTGGAGACCGGCTTCAACGCCACCAACGGCGCGCAGGCCGACCAGCCGAATGCCACCACGACCGGGCTGACCACCAGCGGCCGCCTGTTCGACCGCCAGGCGTGGGCCGGCCTGACGAGCCCCTATGGCGAGCTGCGCGTCGGTCGCCAGAACACGGATATCCAGGCCACCGGCAACTACATCGACTACACCGAACGCAACCTGGGGTCGGTGGTGAACTCGTTCGGCGTGCCGTCCCGCTACGACGGCGACTTCGCCTACATCTCGCCGCGCATCGCCGGCGCGCAGGTGGTGGCGCACTACGCGATCGGCGGCGGCGGCCAGCAGAACACGAGCACGTTCAACCAAGGCGTGTTCCAGCTGCGAGCCGACTACGTCGCCGGCCCGATCCGGGTCGCCTACTCGGGCCTCGTTGCCAAGGCCGCCGACGGCGCGGTCCACGGCAACGAGGTCTACTACCACAGCGCGTATGCCAACTACGACTACGGCCTGGGCACGATCTACGCCGTGTACATCCATTCGAACAACGGCGGCGGCGCGCTGAACAACACGGGTGGCAACGAGGTCGGCAACATTCCGTCGGTGCTGCCCGGGACCAACGCCACCGTCAACACGGGCTATGACATCTACCAGCTCTCGGCGGACTACCGCATGACATCGACGCTGCGGCTGGGCGGCCTCTACGGCAAGATCAAGGACACCCAGAATTCGAGCGGGAGCGCCACGGGCTGGTCGCTGGGAGGCTATTGGCAGGCCTTCTCCAACGTGACGCTCTACAGCCTCGTCGACGAGGTGGACAACAACTCGACCGCCGCGTTCGGTCTTGCCGGGTCGGCGGGCTTGACCAAGAACTTCTCCGGCACGAACCTGACCGGCCGCAGGATTACCGGCCTGCAAGCGGGCGGACTGTTCCGCTTCTGAGCATCGGATCGGTCGCGCGCCCGGCGCATCCCGCCGACACGCGCGCGGCCCCTTCCCGGGCGGCCCGCCTGCGCCGATGGGAAAAGATCATCGTGCCGATCGCGAACGCGCGAAGAAGCCGCCATCGCCATCGAACGACTGCCTGGAGGCGATCAATTCAGGACAGTCCATGTCGCCGAAGGGTCGAATCCCGCCCCTCGCCAAGCCACCGCAAGGCGGTCCCCGAAGCGGCCGGCACCGCGTCGCGGCCGCGGCGCTGCGCGGCGTCAATTCGGTGCCGACCCTGGCGCGCCGACCAGCCTCTCGACGAGGGCCACCAGGCGTTTCTCGACGTCCGGCGCATCCGCCTCGACCGCCTGCCGGTGCGCCATGCTGCGCAGCCACGTGACCTGCCGCTTGGCCAGTTGCCGCGTCGCCGCGATGCCGCGTTCGCGGATGTCGGCCATGTCGGGCGGGTCGGCGACGTCCAGCGCCTCCCACGCCTGCCGATAGCCGACGCAGCGCATCGACGGCAGGTCCGGATGCAGCGCCGGGTTCGCGCGCAGCCGGCGCACCTCGTCGAGGAAGCCGGATTGCAGCATCGCGTCGAAGCGTCGCGCGATGCGCTCGTGCAACCACGGGCGCGAGGCGGGCTCCAGCGCGATCAGCGCGCCGCCGTGCGGTGGCGCCTCGCGTTGCGCGCGCAGGTGCAGCGTCGACAGCGGCGTGCCGCTCGTGCGCCAGACCTCCAGCGCGCGCTGGATGCGTTGCGAGTCGTTGGGCTTCAGTCGCGCCGCGGTGATCGGGTCGACCTCGGCAAGTCGCGCGTGCAGCGCGGGCCAGCCGACCTGCGCGGCCTCGGCGTCGATCGCGGCGCGGATCGCGGGGTCGGCGGCGGGCATCTCGTCGATGCCGTCGACCAGCGCCTTGAAGTACATCATCGTGCCGCCCACCAGCAGCGGCCAGCGGCCGCGGGCGCGGATCGCGGCGATCAGGTGGCGCGCGTCGGCGACGAATTGCGCGGCGGAATAGGACTGCTCGGGCCCGATGATGTCGAGCAGGTGATGCGGCGCCGCGGCCTGTTCCGCGGCGCTGGGCTTGGCGGTGCCGATGTCCATGCCGCGGTAGACCAGCGCGGAATCGACGCTGACGATCTCCACCGGCCAGCGCCGCGCGAGCGCCAGGGCGAGCGCGGTCTTGCCGGACGCGGTCGGGCCGGCGAGGCCCAGCCACTCGAGACCTGCGGCCACCTCAGAACCGTTCGTCTTCGCGCAGGTAGCGCCACTGGCCCGGCGGCAGCTTGCCCAGCACCACGCTGCCGATGCGCACGCGCTTCAGCCCGGTGACGACCAGGCCGACCGCCTCGCACATGCGGCGGATCTGGCGCTTGCGGCCCTCGCGCAGCACGAAGCGCAGCTGGTCCTCGTTGGCCCAGCTGACCTTGGCCGGACGCAGCTCCTTGCCGTCCAGCCACAGGCCGTGGCGCAGCCGTTGCAGCTCGTTGTCGGGGAACTGGCCGCCGCTCGGGTACTCGACGCGCACCAGGTATTCCTTCTCGACGTCGGAGTCCTCGCCGATCAGGTGGCGCGCGATGCGGCCGTCCTGGGTCAGCACGAGCAGGCCGGTGGAGTCGATGTCGAGGCGGCCGGCCGGCGCGAGCATGCGGCCATGGCCGGCGTGCCAGCGCTCGCGCGACGGATCCTCCGGCCAGTGGTTGGCCTGCGTGACGAGCACCGACGCGGGCTCGTAGCCGTCCTCGGCCTGGCCGCTGACGTAGCCGATCGGCTTGTGCAGCAGGATGGTCACGCGATGCGCCTGCTGCGTCTTGGCGGCCTCGTCGATCTCGATGACCTGGTGCGGGAACACGCGGGCGCCCAGCACGGCCATCTCGCCATCGACCTTCACCCAGCCGGCGTCGATCCAGTCGTCGGCCTCGCGGCGCGACGCGATGCCGCGCTCGGCGAGCACCTTGGACAGGCGCTGGTCTTCCCGCTTCGGCGGGTTCGGGTCGAACGGCGGCTGCTGCGGCGGCCGCGGCGGTGC
>Ga0302314_10000846_pt1 | contig 56831 bp, 48 predicted proteins | sample III_Palsa_N2_3_FD_200533 | JGI IMG/M metagenome (GOLD analysis project Ga0302314, IMG submission 200533) | Peat permafrost microbial communities from Stordalen Mire near Abisko, Sweden - III_Palsa_N2_3 | ecosystem: Environmental > Terrestrial > Soil > Palsa > Peat permafrost | place: Sweden...
GCTGGGTAAACCTCGCCCGGAGCAAGGTCAGACAGGAAGCGTTACGGGCTGCTCGCCCAGTTTCCGGGTAGACCGCTAGAGGTGTGCGGCAACGTACATCGTAGATAGATGGCCGTCGATGAGATCTCGGTCTCGGGACAGAACCCGGCGTACGGTCGGCCCGTTTGCCTCACTCGTTCTGACGCCTCCGTCGCTACAGTCGAACCATGACCATTGAGGTGCGACGGGCCGTGCAAGCCGACGCGCGTGCCATCGCCGAGGTGCACGTGCGAGGGTGGCAGGAGGCGTACGCGCATCTCGCGCCGGCCGAGAACCTCGCACGCCTCAGCGTCGCGCAGCGCGAACTCAGGTGGAACGAGATCGTTCAGCTCGAGGACGCGTCGATCTGGATTGCCCTGGACGACGGCAGGGTCATCGGCTTCGCTGGGTCGAGCCCCAGCCGTGACGACGATGCTCCGCGCGGGCTCGAGTTGCAGAGTATCTACGTTCTGGCGAGCCACTACGGCACGGGCGCCGGCCAGGCGCTGCTCGAGGCCGCCTTGGGTGATGCCCCGGCGTTCCTGTGGGTCGCCGACGACAACCCCCGCGCGCGCGCTTTCTATGCGCGCAATGGTCTCTTTCCGGACGGCGTCACCAAGGTCGGCCCCGTCGCCGGCACCGAAATCCTCGAGGCCCGCCTTGTGCGCTGACTGCACGCCCGCCCCGTCCCGTCCCGCCGTATCCCGCACCACCGCATCCGGCACCCTCGCATCCCGCACCACCGTCGAAAATTCAGGCGATTCGTCGACGTCGGGCTGGCATCCGGCGCGAAGACGGGCTGTCGGGTAGGGACCGTGACGGATCGCCTGAATTTTCGACATGGTCCAGATGGCTGCCGCGAGGCTCGGGCTCACTGGTGCGCTGCCGATCGTGCCTGGTACGGCGCGCGGACCGCCCGGCTAGACCCGCGCCTCCGCGGCAGCGCAGGCGATCGCGGCGGTGAAGCCGGGGGTGGCGAAAAGGTTGCCGGACCGGTCGATGGCGAGTACGTCGATGTCCCACCCGCCCGTGGCCAGGTTGAGGGTTTCGACTCCGCCCGCGACGATCGCGGTAGCCAGCACATCCGCCGTCACGATCTCGTTGGCGACGACTGTCACCTGGGCGAACCCGCCGCGCCCCCAGATGTGGTCGCCGCGCTCGGAGCTGCCGGATGTCGCGACCGCCCGCCGGTCCGCGCCCAGCTTGACCGAGGTCAGCAGCCGGGTGCGGTCCTTCGGGTCGGTGATGCCGACGGTTGCCGACCGGCCGGATGTGAGCACGTCGCCCCCGGCGTTGAGGATCCAGTCGCCGCCGTCGGCGAGCAGTGAGCCCGCCTCATCCATCGCGAGTGCTTTCACGATTCCCGACAGGTCGATCGTGCCGTCCGGTCGGTGTGGTGTGAACGCTCCTCGCGTCAGCGCACGCCATTCGAGCGCCCGTTCGTAGGCCGTGCGCACCTCGTCGCTCGAGTCGACCAGGGCGAGCGAACCGCTAGCGATGCGGCTCAGCTCGCTGTCCGCACGATACAGACTGAACCGCTCATCGAGTCGCGCGAAAACCCCCTCGACCTCGGGAACCCGCAGGGATGGCTCGATCGAGACGACAGTGCCCATGGTTTCGAAAACGTAGATCATGCCTTCGCCTTGTCCAGCGCCGACTGCAATGAGGTCAGGTAGCCCTCAGTCGTGAACGTCGCCCCGCTGACTGTGGCAACGCTGGCAGACTGCGCCTTCAGCACCTCGGAGCGCAGGATCGGCGCCGCCGCATTGCTGATCTGGATCGAGCGCTGCTCCGCGTTCGTGAGTTGCAGCGCCGTGACGTCCGTGATCTTGCCCCCGGCGACCGTGACCTGCACCTGTACCGGTCCGTAGCGAGTCTGCTCGACTGCGCCCGTGAAGGTGCCGTCCGAGAGCTTTGTCACCGGGGCACCAGTTGTCGTCGTAGTGCCCGCGCTGCCGATGACCCACCCCGCCGTCAGCACTGCTGCGACTGCGACCGTGCTGCCGACGACCACCCTCGTCTTCACAGCGATGCCCGCTTCACCAGTCGAACCGTTCGGTGTGGATCTGGTGCGATGGCAGGCCGGCTGCGCGGGCATCTTCGACCACAAGGTCGGTCCACGCCTGCGGCCCGCAGATATAGAGGTCGGAGTTCGCCAGGTCGGGGAACGTCGACCGCAGGCTCACGTGCCGCTCGTGGTCACGCTGCGACAGCCACGTGTCCACGTGTGGGGGCCGTGGGCCCACCATCGTGTAGAACTGCGCTTGTCGATCGTGCGCGAGTTGCTCCATCTCGTCCCAGAGGTAGCTTTGACGGTCAGACGATGCTCTGAGCAGGATGGTGGCCTCGCCGGGCGCAAGCCGGGAATGCTCGAGCAGCGCTCGCACGGGAGTGACGCCGATTCCGGCAGCGACGATGGCGAGTTTGGGGGAGGTGCGGGCTGCGTCCGTGAACAGCCCGTATGGTCCCTCGAACCAGACACGCGTGCCGGCCGGCAGGGTTCCCAGCTCGGTCGAGCCGTTACCCAGGGCGCGAACGGTGATTCGTGCAGCCGTGTCGGTCGGTGTCGCGGAGAGCGAGACCGGATGCGAGTGCCACCAGGTCGCGCCTGTCCAGAACCGCCACACGAAGAACTGGCCACCGGCAGACCCGAGCGCCCTGAGGTCGCGTCCCGCGAGGTGGATCGATACGACGTCCGGTCCGACGACCTCGATGCCGGATACCCGGATGTCGTGGACGAGGCTCTTCACGAGCGGGCTGATGAACCGGAACACGAGGATCGAACCGAGAGCGACCACGTACAGGGCGATCCAGTAATACCGCGAGAGTCCACCGGCGAGCACGCCGCCCTCGCTGAACTGGTGCGGTATCGCGAACGCGACGGCGACGTAGCTGAGCAAATGGATGACGTGCCAGAACTCGTAGGGGAATCGACGCCGCACTGCGACCAGCGAGGTCACCACAACCACGATGAACAATCCGAGACCGATGATTGCCAGCGGAAGATCGGGAAGCGCCCAGATTGCGCCGAGCTCGGAGACCACATCGACCTTGGCAGCGAGCGCGTATCCCACCAGCAGGATGAGCCCGTGCCCGAGCAGGAGGTACAGCCCAGGCTTGCCGAGCCGGCGGTGCAGTTTCATCGCCCGGTCGTGCCCAACAGCCCGGTCGACCAGGGGAATCCGTGCAGCGAGCACGAGCATCACGAGGATCAGGTCCGACCCGACGAGCCCGCAGATGATGCCAACGCTCGTCACGGCCGCGGCCAGCGTGCCGAACTGCGCGGGCCCGTGTGCCGCCAGGAACAGCGCGACGGCGATCGCGCCGGACGTCCAGGTCGCGATGACCAGGAGGTCGGCAGCGGCCGACCGGCGCTTGAACTGCATGTGTCGATTCTGGGCCACGGATGGGAGTCCGTCGGTGCGCGGCGCGGTCATGGTCACCGTGAAGCCTCCTCACGAAAACGGGTGGAGTCCCACGGTCGCAGCGCAACCTTTGGATAATCCCGGTAACGCCTCTGCGGTGGATGAGGGTTTTCAGAGAAACCGTCACAGCATCGCCGAACATTTCAGCGGTGCGTCGGCGCCCCTTCTAGAGGATTCCGCTTGTTCCGAGCAGGTGGCCGATCACGAACGTGGCCGCCAGGGCGAGAGCGCCGCCGATCACAACTCGCACCGTGGCGCGCAGCACTGGGCTGCCGCCGATCTTCGCGCCGGCGGCTCCGGTTACTGCGAGAGCCAGGAGCACGATTGCGAAGGTGAACGGGATGCGCGTCTGCGCAGGGATCAGCAGGATCGCGAGCAGCGGCAGCACGCCGCCGGTCGTAAAGGCGATAGCGGAAGCGAATGCCGCATGCCAGGCGCTGGCGATGTCGTCTCCGGCGATCTCGAGCTCGCCTTTGGCGATCATGGCCTTCTGCGCATCGCGCTGGCTGCTCACTGAGACGTACTCGCCGAGCGCCATGGAAATCGCGCCGCCGACCAGTCCCGCCAGCCCGGCGGTCAGGATGACGGCGTTGTGGCTGGTCGCGCCCGCAACGCCCACGACGATCGCGGCGACCGACACGATGCCGTCATTGGCGCCGAGGACGCCCGCGCGCAGCCAGTTGAGCCGGCTTGCGACGCTCTCGTCGCGGCGCCTGCGAAGACCGGGAATCAGGTCCACGATCGACGTCATACCGCAACTAAAGCACTCGCTCGGCACGATTTCCAGCAAGGATAGGCGACCCTTCGTAAGGCTCACCTACGTGAGGCGGGCCTTACTTTTCGTCCGGATCAGACACGAACCGATAGCCCATTCCCGCCTCGGTGACCAGGTAGCGGGGGCTGGAGGGCACGGGCTCGAGCTTCTTGCGCAGCTGCGCCAGGTACAGCCGCAGGTATCCGGTGTCGGTCGTGTACTGCGGCCCCCAGACCTCACGCAGCAGTGTCTCCCGTGGCACGAGTCGATCCCTGTTGTGCAGCAGCACCTCGAGCAGGTGCCATTCGGTCGGGGTCAGGCGCACTGGCGAACCAGCACGGGTCACGACATGTGCGGCAAGGTCGACGGTGACGTCGCCGAAGGTCACCGAGGGTTCGTCAGTTGCCGTCGGCGTGCGGCGTGAGAGAGCCCGGATGCGCGCCAGCAGCTCGTCGGCCGCGAACGGCTTCGTCACGTAGTCGTCGGCGCCCGCGTCGAGCGCATCGACCTTGTCGAAGGACTCGCTGCGCCCGGACACGACGAGGATCGGGATCTGTGTCCAGGCGCGCAGGGCCTCGATCACCTCGATGCCGGTCAGCCCGGGCATCCCGAGATCGAGTACAACCAAATCGGGGTGATGTTCGATGGCCGCGTTGAGGGCGGCACGACCGTCGGATGCGGTGAGAATGTCGTACCCGCGGGCTGTGAGGGTGATCCGCAGCGCACGGAGGATCTGTGGATCGTCGTCCGCAATCAGGATCTTCACACTGCCTCCAGTTCCACGACCATTGTCAGGCCACCTCCAGGGGTGTCCTCAGCCTCAAGTGTGCCGCCCATTGCCTCCACGAACCCTTTAGCGAGCGCGAGTCCCAGGCCGATCCCGGCTGTGTTATCGGTGTCGCCGAGTCGTTGGAAGGGCACGAACATCTCTTCGCGCCGACTCTCCGGAACACCGGGCCCGACATCGATCACGCGGAGCTGCACGCGATCGGCGAACTCGCTGGAGGCGATGACGGGGGGCGAGCCAACGGGGGAGTAGCGCAGCGCATTGGCGAGCAGGTTGACCAGCACGCGCTGCAGCAGCGCGGGGTCAGCGGAGACGGGCCGGGTTTCGCCGATCTCAAGCCGCACCCGACCGGGCTTGAGCTTCAGCTCGTCGAGGACATCCCCGACGACCTCTTCGAGGGCCACCGGTTGCACCGCCACGCCCAGCACACCCGCCTGCAGGCGACTCACGTCGAGCAGGTCGGTCACCAGGTTCGCGAGGTCACCAAGACTTTCGTCGGCGGTCTCGAGCAGCTCCGACCGGTCGGCGGCTGAAAGCGTGATTTCGCTGGAGCGAAGGGAGGTGACGGCCGCGGTCGCCGCCGCGAGCGGCCGACGCAGATCATGCCCGACGGCGGCGAGAAGGGCGCTTCGCAGGCGGTCGGCGGCCGCGAGTGGCCGCATCTCCTCGGCGACGGCGGCGAGCCGTCGACGGTCGAGTGCGGACTCGAGCTGGGAGACGAACGCGCCCAGGATCTTGCGGTCCGAGGCCTCGAGCGCCTTTCCCACGAGTGTCAGCTGTGCGTCCGCCCCGAGTGGCACAACGGTCGTCTCGTCGTCCGTGGACGCGGTTGTGTCGTCGGCAGAAATGAACACCGGCGCGCCATCCTCCACCACCGCCACGCTGGTCATCCCGAAGGCCTCGCGCAGGCGCGCGACGAGAGCTTCGATGGCGTCAGTGCCTCCGATGACTCCGCTCGCGACCGCCACCAGCACCTCGGATTCTGCCGCGGACCGGTTTGCGACTCGCAGCCGTCGCGCTGCCTGATCGACGACGAGGCTGACCAGGGCGGCGACGACGAGGAAGATGATGAGGGAGACGAAATGCGACGGTTCGGCGATCCGGATGACGTAGAGCGGCGGCTCGAAGAAGAAGTCGAGGAAGAATCCGGCACCCACGGCCGCGAGCAGGGCCGGCCAAATGCCACCCAGCACGGCCACGATCACGACGAAGAGCTGGTAAACCAGCACCTCGGTCGAAAGGGTGGCAGGGCTGCGGATCAGGGTGAGCGGCCAGGTCATGAGCGGCAGGCCGACCACGGTGACCACGACACCGGCGATGCGCCGTCGCAGCGAAAGGGCGCCCCCGATCGTGGGCAAGCGCCTCTTGCCCGCCTGCGCGTGCGGAACGATGTGCACATCGATGTCTCCGGCGAGGCGGATGACGCTGGCGCCGATGCCCGCGCCGCCCAGTATCGATTCGAGGCGGCTGCGTCGGCTGACACCGATCACGAGTTGGGTCGCGTTCACGCTTCGCGCGAATTCGACCAGTGCGACAGGAATCTGGTCGGCGACGACGTGATGGTAGGTGCCGCCGAGGGTCTCGATCAGCGCTCGCTGGGCATCCAGGGGGGCCGGATCGCCCTCAGACAGGCCGTCGGCGCTGGTGACATGCACGCCCATCAACTGGCCACCGCCCGAGCGGGCCGCGATCCGAGCACCGCGACGCAACAGCGTCTCGCCCTCGGGACCGCCCGTGAGGGTGACGACAATGCGCTCACGAGCCTCCCACGGGGCGTCGATGCCCTTCTCGATGCGATAGGCCTGCAGTGCCACATCGACCTCATCCGCAAGCCAGAGGAGGGCCAGTTCGCGCAGCGCCGTCAGGTTGCCGAGCCGAAAGTAGTTGCTCAGAGCGGCGTCGACCCTCGCCGCCGGGTAGACCAGGCCCTCGGCCAGCCGATCACGAAGCGCTTCAGGCGCAAGGTCGACGAGTTCCAGCTGGTCTGCGCGGCGCAGGACGTCGTCGGGAATCCTTTCGCGCTGTGGCACACCGGTGATCTGGCGCACGACATCGTTGAGCGATTCGATGTGCTGCACGTTGACGGTGGAGAGCACGTCGATTCCGGCGTCGAGCAGCGCATCCACATCCTGCCAGCGCTTCTGCCTCGATGAACCGGGCGAGTTGGTGTGGGCGAGCTCGTCCACCAGGGCGATGTCCGGATGCCGCGCGAGTGTGCCGTCGACGTCGAGCTCGTCGAGAGCGACGCCCCTGTGCATGACGGTGTGGCGGGGCAGCACCTCGAGACCGTCGAGCAGTGACGCCGTCGCTTCCCGACCGTGGGTCTCCACGACTGCCACGACGACGTCCTTGCCGGAAGCCTGCAGCCGCCTGGCCTCTTCGAGCATTGCGAAGGTTTTGCCGACGCCGGGCGCCGCACCGAGCAGCACCCGCAGCCGTCCCCGTGCCATTGAGTTGTCCTTAGTGTGCGTCGCGTGGGTTTCGAGAGGGCACCGGAGTCACGTGCTGTGAGCCTCAGATCGAGAACGCCGTCCGTCAGTTCGACCTGGCGGCCGAGCTCTCGTCCCTGAATTTTAGACTCACCCGGCTTCCCCGCGGCCGGCACCGGCCGTCCCGCGCCACCATGCCCCGCGGGTCTTGCCGCCCTCGCCCTTCTTGCATGTCGAAAATTCAGGCGATCGGTGAAGCGCCCTCGTCGATACTCCTGCGACGCCGGGCATGCCCGTCGCAGTGACAAACGAATCCCCTGAATTTTCGACAGCAGAAGATTGGGGACAGCGGCGGCGCCCGCCGGCCGCACTACTTCCTGGTGGCGGCCTTCTTGGCCGCGGCGACCTTGTCGACCGCGAGGGAGGCCGCACCGAGGATGCCGGCGTTGTTTCGCAGCGTCGCGGGAACGATCTTCGCGCGCAGGGTGAGCAACGGAAGAAACTCTTCATAGCTCTTCGAGACGCCGCCGCCGACCACGAAAAGGTCGGGCGAGAACAGGAATTCGAGCGTGCTGTAATACTTTTGCAGCCGTTTCGCCCACTCCGCATAGCTCAGGCCGGCTCGCTCCTTCGCCGAATACGACGCTCGATGTTCGGCATCTTTGCCGTCGATCTCGAGGTGCCCCAGCTCGGCGTTCGGCACCAGCACGCCGTTGTAGATGATCGCGCTGCCGATGCCCGTGCCCAGGGTGGTCATGAGCACGAGGCCCGGTACGTCTTTGGCCGCGCCGTATCGCACCTCGCCGACCCCGGCGGCATCGGCGTCGTTGACGAACCGGATGTCGCGCCCGAGCGCTTTCTCGAACAGCTTCTCGGCGTCGAAGTCGATCCACTTCTTCGATACGTTGGCCGCCGACATCGTCTTGCCATCGATCACGATCGCCGGAAAGCAAACCCCGACGGGCACTGTCTTCGCGACCTTCAGCTGGTCGATGATCTCGACCACCGTCTTGACGATGTCTTCGGGTTCGCCGCCCTTCGGCGTGTCGAGCTTGATGCGGTCGCTGAGCAGCGTGCCCGTGACGGTGTCTACGAGCGCACCTTTGATGCCGGTGCCGCCGATGTCGATGCCAACTGCCTTGGCCATGTCTTGTCCTTATGTCGAGGTCTAGGGGAGGGTCAGGATGTCCGCGCCGTTTTCGGTGACGACGAGGGTGTGTTCGAATTGCGCGGTGAGACTCTTGTCGCGAGTCGTGACGGTCCAGCCGTCCGCCCACATGTCCCAGTGGTGGTCGCCCAGGGTGAGCATCGGCTCGATGGTGAAGACCATTCCCACCTCCATGGTCTCGGAGTGTTCCGGGGCTGCGTCATAATGCGGGATGACCAACCCCGAGTGGAAGGGTTCGCCGACTCCGTGACCGGTGAAGTCCCGGACCACGCCGTACCCGAACCTCAGGGCGTACGACTCGATGGCACGACCGATCACGTTGACGGCCCGGCCGGGCGCGACGGCTTTGATGCCCCGGTTCATCGCCTCGCGCGTGCGCTCGACCAGGTCAGTGGCCTCCTGGCTCGCGGTGCCGACGATGAAGGTCTTGCTGAGGTCGCCGTGCACGCCGTTCAGGTAGGCGGTGATGTCGATGTTGATGATGTCGCCGTCGACGAGCTCGGTGTCGTCGGGGATGCCGTGGCAGATCACCTCGTTGATCGATGTGCAAACGGACTTCGGGTAGCCCCGATAGCCGAGGGTCGACGGGTAGGCGTCGTGGTCGACCATGTACGCGTGGCCGATGGAGTCGAGCTCGCTGGTCGTGACACCGGGGCGGATGGCGAGACCGACCGCTTCGACGGCCCGCGCTGCGATGCGCCCGGACTCACGGATCAGCTCGACCTGTGCGGCGTCGTAGATGTTGTCGCCGGTATAGGTGCGCGGACCCGCCTTACCGACATACTCGGGCCGCGGAATGCCGGACGGCACCGTGCGGGTCGGGCCGATGCGCCCGGGCACGAGGTGTCCGTCTGAGTCCCGAGGCATAGTATCGACTCTAGCTTTTCCTGGCTGGAGCTGACTGAAGGAGCAACGTTGACCGAGTGGTTCTACAACATCAAGACCGGTGCGGTCGAAGAGGGCAGGCAGTCCATCGCCTCCGAACTCGACGGGCCGTTCGCCACTCGCGAGGACGCGGAGCGCGCTCCCCAGATCATCGCCGACCGCGCCGCGGCGTGGGCGGCGGAGGACGCCAGGAACGACTAGTCGTTCGGGTCGGTGTTGGAGTAGCTGACCAGCCCCACCGTGTTGCCTTCGGAATCGGTGATGAAGGCCATCCATTCGTCGGTGCCGACCGGCCCCAGCGAGTCGTCTTTGTGCTGGAAGATCACGTGCGGGTCGGTGTCGATGGTGACGCCGCGTTTGCTCAGCTGGTCGACGCTGTACTCGACGTCATCGACGGCCAGGTAGAGCAGGCCGGATGGCGCAGTCGGGTCGAGAAGCAGGCGTGTGCCGTCAAGCATGAAGAACGCGAGACCGGGCGGGTCGAATTGCGCAGCCACCTTCTGGCCGAGCAACTCCTCGTAGAACGCGACGGCGCGATCCAGATCGTCGACGTGCTGGGCAATCTGAACGATTTCCATCGGGAATCCCTTCTCGTGGTTGCGGTGCGGCTCAGTCGTGGAAGGAGTATTTGTCGCCCGGGTATTCGCCGGAGTCGACATCGGCGCGGTAGGCGACCACTGCATCCGTGAGCGTCTTGCGCAGGTTCGCGTATTGCTTGACGAACGAGGGGATGCGCCCCTTGGTGAGGCCGGCCCAGTCGGTCCAGACGAGCAGCTGCCCGTCGGTGTGCGGGCCTGCGCCGACACTGATCGTCGGGATGCGCAGCTCGGCGGTGACCTGCTTCGCTGCCTCGGCGGGAACCATTTCGAGCACGACGGCGAATGCTCCGGCATCCTCGACGGCGTGCGCGTCGGCGAGCAGCTGCGTGACCTGGTCGCCGCGGCCCTGGATGACGTGGCCGCCCAGGCCGTGCTCGCTCTGCGGGGTAAACCCGATGTGGGCCATGAGCGGGATGCCCGCCGAGACGATCCGACGGATCTGCTCGGCCGAGCGAACGCCGCCCTCGAGTTTCACGGCGTGCGCGCCGGTCTCTTTCATGAATCGGAAGGCGGTGTGCAGCGCTTCGTCGGGTCCGGTCTCGTAGGAGCCGAAAGGCATGTCGGCGACGACGAAGGCGCGTTTCACCGCGCCGGCGACGGCACGGGTCAGCGGGATGAGTTCGTCGATCGTGACTGGCAGCGTCGTGTCGTAGCCCAGCACGTTGTTGCCGGCCGAATCCCCAACCAGAAGGAAGTCGATGCCCGCCTCGTCAAAGATGGATGCGGTGAGCATGTCGTAGCTCGTGAGCCCGGTGATCTTGATGCCGTTCGCTTTCGCGTTCTGGAAATGCCGGGTGCGGACTCTCTTCGGCGCCGAAGCTGACTGCTCTGCCATGGTTCCGAGTCTAGCGACGCGCCGGGTCAGAGGTTGGGGCGGTACGTGATGGGCAGCCGACGGTCGCGACCGAACGCCATGCCACTGATCTTGGGCCCGATGGCCCCTTGCCGGCGCTTCCATTCCGAGCGGTCGACGAGGCGGGTGACGAAGTCGACGGTGTCCACGTCGAAGCCCAGCGCGACCACGTCGGCGCGTCCCAGGTTGCGGGCGACATAGGCGTCGAGGATCGCGTCGAGCACGTCGTAGGGCGGCAGGGTGTCCTGGTCGGTCTGGTCGGGACGCAGTTCAGCGCTTGGCGGCTTTTCGATCGAGTTGGCCGGGATCGGAGGCATCTCGCCCCGTGCCTCGGCGAACTCGTTGCGCCACCGAGCGAGCTGCCAGACCAGCATCTTCGGAACATCCTTGATGGGCGCGAACCCTCCCGCCGCGTCACCATAGATGGTGGAATAGCCGACCGAGATCTCGGTCTTGTTGCCGTTGGTCAGCGCGAGGTGGCCGTGCAGGTTGGATTCTGCCATCCAGATCATGCCGCGGATGCGCGCCTGGACGTTCTCGGCGGCCACGCCGGTGAGCTGCAGCTGGTCTTCGATCGGCGCGACCAGGTCGGCGATGGGCTGCACCGAGTAGTGGAACCCGATGCGTGCGGCCAGGTCACTGGCGTCGTCAACTGAACCGCCTGAGCTGTAACGGCTCGGCATCGCGATGCCGTAGACCCGGTGAGCTCCGATGGCGTCAGCCGCCAGCGCCGCGACGACGCTCGAATCAATGCCTCCCGAGACGCCGAGAACGACAGACGGGAACCCGTTCTTTTCGACATAGTCGCGCAGCCCGAGCACGAGCGCATTCCACAGCTGTTCGTGGTCGTCGGCGGGGATGGCGACGTCGGCCGCGAGCGCTTTCTGCTCGGGCGCGGCATCGGCCAGCACCACGCGCACGACGTCTTTTGGCAACGGCGTCTCCGATGCGGGCGAGACGTCCAGGTCGACGACCAGCAGGTGGGGCACCCACTGCGGTGCGCGGGCCAGGATGGCGCCCGTGCCGTCGACCACTACGCTGTCGCCGTCGAATACGAGGTCGTCCTGCCCGCCCACGATGTTGACGTATGCGACGATCGTGTCGGTCTCGACCGCACGTCGTGTCACCAGGGGAAGGCGCACTTCGTCTTTGTCCCGCTCGAACGGGGACGCGTTGATGACCAGCAGCAGGCCCGCGTCCGCCTCGAGAACCCGGGCAACTGGGCCGCCGTCGCGCCAGAGGTCTTCGCAGATGATGAGCGCGACATCCACACCCTTGATGCGCAGGACCAGCAACTCGTCGCCGGGGATGAAGATGCGGTACTCGTCGAAGACCGAGTAGTTGGGCAGGTGGTGCTTGGTGTACTGGGCCTGGATGTGGCCGTGCTGCAGCACACTCGCGCGATTCTTCGCGATTGCGGTCGGCGCGTTGCTGGTGCCGATCAGGCGGGGCTCGAACGGGCCGTCCGGATGACCGACCACGACGACGAGGTCGCCGAGGCCCTCGTCGAGCAGTTTCTTGGCGAGCGACGCGACCGCTGCCTTCGCCTCGCGCAGAAAACTGGGCCGCGCGGCGAGGTCTTCGATGGGGTAGCCGCTGAGCGCCATCTCGCCGACGGCGAGGATGTCGGCTCCCGCGGCGACGGCACGCTTGGCAGCCTCGACGACCTGGGCGGAGTTGCCCCTGAGGTCGCCGAGAATCGGGTTCGTCTGGGCGAGTACCAAGCGAAGTCGGGGCATAGCCACTAGCCTAATAGCGCGGTCTGAAGCCCGGAAAACCGCCCTGGACAGCCCGAGGCGAACGTCTTTCAAGGAGTCACGTGGACAAGCAAAGAGACTTCGTTCTCCGCACCATCGAGGAGCGCGGCGTCAAGTTCATCCGCCTCTGGTTCACCGATGTGGTCGGCACGCTCAAGTCGGTGGCGATCGCGCCGGCCGAGGTCGAGGGTGCGTTCGCCGAGGGCCTGGGGTTCGACGGTTCGGCCATTGAGGGGCTCACTCGGTCATACGAGGCCGACGTCCTGGCGCATCCGGATCCGACCACCTTCCAGATCCTGCCCTGGCGGGGCGAGATCGACCCGACTGCGCGCATGTTCTGCGACATCACGACGCCCGACGGCCAGCCCGCAGTTGCCGACCCTCGCAACGTGCTCAAGCGCACCCTGGCAAGGGCCGGCGAACGCGGTTTCACGTTCTACACGCATCCCGAGATCGAGTTCTACCTGCTCAAGTCGAGCAAGTACAAGAACGGTGGTCCGCAGCCGGTGGACTCCGCGGGCTACTTCGACAACGTGCCCGGCGGCACCGCGCACGACTTCCGTCGCCGGTCGGTACGGATGCTCGAAGACCTCGGCATCTCGGTGGAGTTCAGCCACCACGAGGCGGGTCCCGGGCAGAACGAGATCGACCTGCGTTACGCCGACGCGCTCACCACTGCCGACAACATCATGACCTTCCGCACGGTTGTGAAGGAGGTGGCGATCGAGCAGGGCGTGTACGCCACGTTCATGCCGAAGCCTCTGTCGGGTGAGCCCGGTTCGGGCATGCATACGCACATGTCGCTGTTCGAAGGCGACACCAATGCGTTCTTCGATGCGGGCGGCCAATACCAGCTGTCCAAGATCGGACGCCAGTTCATCGCCGGACTGCTGCGCCACGCACCGGAGATCACCGCGGTGACGAACCAGTTCGTGAACTCGTATAAGCGCCTTTGGGGCGGCTCCGCGCAGAACAAGCTGGGTGAGGCGCCGAGCTTCGTCACCTGGGGCCACAACAACCGTTCCGCCCTGGTGAGAGTGCCGCTCTACAAGCCCGGCAAGGGCCAGAGCGCCCGGGTGGAGTACCGGGCGATCGACTCGGCCGCGAATCCCTACCTCGCGTACTCGCTGCTGCTCGCGGCGGGACTGCGCGGCATCGAGGAGGGCTACGAGCTGCCGGCAGAGGCCGAAGACAACGTCTGGTCGCTGACTGACGCCGAGCGCAAGGCCCTCGGCTACAGTCAGTTGCCTGCCAGCCTCGACCACGCCGTCTCGCTGATGGAAGACTCCGAGCTCGTGGCCGAGACGCTGGGGGAGCAGGTGTTCAACTTCGTGCTGCTCAACAAGCGCCGGGAGTGGAACGAGTACCGTGCGCAGGTCACGCCGTTCGAGCTGGAGAGCAACCTGGAAATCCTCTAGCGCTGACGAACACTCGACCCCACCGTGGCTATCAACTCCGCAAACCAGCCGACGCTGACTGAATTGGCGAAGCTCGGGTTCACCGAGCTCGGTGAGGCGGGCGCGCTGCTGGATGGGCTCGACGACCGGCTCATACCCCATTTCGCGCACGCCGCCGACGCCGACCAGGCGCTCAAGCTGCTGGGTGAGTTGCGTGCGTCGGCGCCCGCTCAGGTGGATGCAGTGCTCGCGCTTCCGGGCGCGGCCGATCGTCTCATCCGAATCCTCGGAGCATCCCGGGGAATCGCCGAGTACTTTCAACGGCATCCTGAGGAACTCGATGCGCTCGTGGTTCCGCTCCAGGAGCTGCCCACACTCGACGAGTTGCGTGCCGACCTGGTCTCGTCGGTGGTCGGGCTGGTCGACGATGCCGCCTTCACAGCACTGCGCGTGCGCTACCGCCGCCACCTCGCGAGGCTCGCCGCCTGGGACCTCTCGAACCCCGACCCGCTTGCCGCCGTCTCGGTTGTCACGGGGATGCTTGCCGACCTCGCCGGAGCTGCGCTCGACGCATCGCTCGACGTGGCCCGCCGCAGCACGCGCTTTTCGGCAGCCGACGTGGCCGACACGCGGCTGGCGATCATCGGCATGGGCAAGTCGGGGGCGCGCGAACTCAACTATGTGAGCGATGTCGACGTGATCTTCGTCGTGGAGGCTTCGGGCGAGCTCCCGGCGGACCGTGCGGTCGAGATCGGAACGCGGCTGGCGATGCAGACGGCCCGGGGCATCCAGGAACTCGCGTCGGAGCCGGCCCTGTGGGAGGTGGATGCCAACCTGCGGCCCGAGGGCAAAGACGGCGCGCTGGTGCGCACGCTCGAGTCGCACCTCGCCTACTACGACCGCTGGGCGAAGAGCTGGGAGTTCCAGGCGCTGCTCAAGGCGCGTCCCCTCGCCGGCGACCTGGAGTTGGGCGACCGGTACGTCGCGGCGATCGCGCCTCTGGTCTGGTCGAGCGCGTCGCGCGAGAACTTCGTGGAGTCGGTGCAGCGGATGCGCGAGCGCGTCACTGACAACATCCCCGCCGACGAACGGGACATTCAGCTGAAGCTCGGGCCCGGGGGCCTGCGCGACGTCGAGTTCACCATCCAGCTGCTGCAGCTGGTGCACGGGCAGCACGATCCCGAGGTGCGCCAGCAGGCAACCCTTCCCGCGCTTGTCGCGCTGGCCGCCCAGGGCTATATCGGCCGGGTCGAGTCGGCCGAGTTCTCGCGCGACTACCGGTTTCTTCGTCTGCTGGAGCACCGCCTCCAACTCTCCCGCCTGACTCGCACCCACCTGATGCCGCGCGACCCGGAAGCAGTGCGCATCCTGGCCCGCGCGACAGGGCTGTATTCGAGCGCGGACGAGCTGACCGAGGCCTGGCAGCGCACGAAACACGAGGTGCGAAGCCTGCACGAGCGGCTGTTCTACCGCCCGCTGCTGTCAGCCGTGGCCGCTTTGCCCGGCGATGGGTTGACCCTGTCGAGCGAACAGGCGGAGGCTCGTCTCGCCGCCATCGGCTTCCGCGACCCCGCCGGAGCCCTGCACCACATCGCTGCACTGACCGGGGGAGTCTCGCGCCGGGCGACCATCCAGCGCACCCTGCTGCCCGTCATGCTCGGCTGGTTCGCAGAAGGAGCAGATCCCGACCACGGCCTGCTCGCCTTCCGCCGCCTCAGCGACGACCTCGGCGAGGCGTACTGGTTTCTGCGAATGCTGCGCGATTCTTCGGGCGCAGCGCAGCGCCTGACCAGCGTTCTGTCCGGGTCCCGGTTCGTCAGCAACCTGCTGGAGCGAATCCCGGATGGCGCGGCCTGGCTCGAAAACGAAGATGAACTTCATCCGCACAGCCTCGCGCTGCTGCTGGAGGAGACCCACGCCACGATCGCTCGCCACGACGACGACATCGAGGCGGCCGCCCTCGCATTGCGCACGGCCCGCCGGCGCGAGGTGCTGCGGGTCGCGATCGCGGGCATCCTGGGTGTCGCGTCGATCTCCGACGTGAGCGTCGCGCTGAGCGACATCACGACAGCGCTGTTGACGGGAATGCTCGAACTGGCGCGCGCCGCCGACGACGGCATGGAATTCGCGATCATCGCGATGGGCCGGTATGGCGGGCAAGAACTCGGATTCGGGTCGGACACCGACATCATGTACGTCTACCGCGCCACGACGGCGACCGGTGGGGAGGCCCAGCTTCGAAGCGAGCAGGTCATCTCGACGCTCAACCGGCTGACCGAGGACCTGCGGCTGCCCCTCGACCTCGATATCGGGCTTCGTCCCGAGGGCAAGAACGGCGCGGTGGTGCGGTCGCTCGACAGTTACCGTGCCTACTACGAGCGCTGGTCGCTGACGTGGGAGGCTCAGGCGCTGCTGCGTGCGCGAGGCGTCGCCGGCGACACCGGCCTCATCCGGGACTTCGAGGCGCTGGCCGACGCCGTGCGGTATCCCGCCACGATCAGCGAGCAGGATGTTCGCGAGGTCAAGCGCATCAAGGCCCGCGTCGAGTCCGAGAGACTGCCCCAGGCCGCCGACCCGGCTCGCCACCTGAAGCTGGGCCGCGGTTCGCTGAGCGACGTCGAGTGGTTCGTACAACTGTTGCAGTTGCAGTTCGGGGCGAGCATCCCCGGGCTGCGCACGACGTCCACGCTCGCCGCCCTTGCCGTTGCCGCGCAGAACAAGCTCGTCACGGAGTCGGATGCGGCGCGGCTGCGCGACGCCTGGATCATCGCGTCGCGCGCGCGGTCGGCGATGACCCTGTGGACCGCGAAGACCACCGACGTGCTGCCCACCGACCGTCAGGCCCTCGAGGGTGTCGCGCGGTTGCTCGAGTACCCGCCGGGGTCAGCCAGCCAGCTCGAAGAGGACTACCTTCGCACCACCCGCCTGGCCCGCCAGGTGTTCGAGCGTCGCTTCTACGGCACGACCGCGACGGCCCCCACTACCGGCTGACCGGGTCTAGCCTCGAGCTATGGCAATCGTGTCTTCACTCCTGATGCTGCTGGTGCTCGTTGTGGTTGTCGGGCTGCCGCTGGTCCTCGGCTTGGGCGCTGCTCGAAGCAATGCCCGCTACGCCTACAACGAGCCGATCAACCGCCTTTTCTGGGGCGTCGTCGGCGGCTATCTCGTGGGCGTGGGCATCCTGGGCGTCGTTCTGGTCGTCGCCGCGACCCAGCACCCGCACGGCCAGGCCGCAGCCTGGCTCACCGGCATCGTCGGATTCCTGGCGCTGCCGGGGTCGATTCTTCCCCTGGTACTCGACTTGGGGAGCACTTTCGGCTGGCTGCCCCACCCTTTGGGCCTGCCGAACAGCTCTGCGTGGTTCGTCGTCGCGTCGATGTGCTGGCAGTTCTTCGTGATCGTCGGATTCCGGTGGCAGCTCCAGTGGCGAGGGCGGAGCGCTGCCCGCGAGCTGCGGGTGCGCCCAGCGGAGCAGGGCGAACCCGCCACCCTCTGACAGGGAACCATCCGCAAAGTCGGCGTCTGGTGAGCCGTGCATCGCGATGCCGTGTCAGCTCGGCGCAACGAATGTGCTAACGACTTCGTTCGTTCCATTGAGTGAGGATCAGGGTATGGCGGCACAGTCGAAGTTGGGCACCTCGCTCTGGGGCCGGCTGTTGAAGCGCACACTCAACCCCCTGATGCTGAAGGGTGCGCGTAGCGGCCGTGGGCGTGCATCCATGGTCACCTCGATCGGGCGCAAGAGCGGCAAGACCTACGAAACCCCGATCATCGTGCAGCCCACCGAGGGCGGCTTCATGATCGAGCTCACCTATGGTCCCGAGGTGCAGTGGTACCGGAATGTACGTGCCGCGGGCGGATGCACGATCACCTACCGCGGCAGGCCCTACGCCGTGGACGGCTTCGAACAGGTGGATGTCGCGACCGGGCTCGCCGCGTTCCCACCGGCCCAGCGGCGCATCCTGAAACTGCTTCGCCGCACCCACTTCGTGCGCTTCCTCACGACGTGACCGCGAAAGGGCCGCACCCGAAACGGATGCGGCCCCTTTCGTGAAACTGACTCTGCGGATTAGACCGAGAAGTACAGCTCGTACTCGAACGGGTGCGGGCGCTGCGAGGCCGGGATGATCTCCTTCTCGCGCTTGTACGCGATCCAGGTCTCGATCAGGTCCGACGTGAAGACACCGCCCGCGGTCAGGAACTCGTGGTCGTTCTCGAGTGCGACGAGCACCTCGGCGAGCGAACCGGGAACCTGCGGGATGTTCTTGGCCTCCTCGGGCGGCAGCTCGTAGAGGTCTTTGTCGACGGGCTCGTGCGGCTCGATTTTGTTCTTGATGCCGTCGAGACCGGCCATCAGCTGGGCCGCGAACGCGAGGTACGGGTTGCCTGAGGCGTCGGGCGCGCGGAACTCGATGCGCTTGGCCTTGGGGTTCGTGCCCGTGATCGGGATGCGGATGGACGCCGAACGGTTGCCCGCCGAGTACACCAGGTTGACCGGCGCCTCGAAGCCGGGCACGAGTCGACGGTAGGAGTTGAGGGTCGGGTTGGTGAACGCCAGCACTGCCGGAGCGTGCTTGAGCAGGCCGCCGATGTACCAGCGGGCAATGTCGGAGAGGCCGCCGTAGCCGCTCTCGTCGTAGAACAGCGGCGTTCCGCCGTTCCACAGCGACTGGTGAGTGTGCATGCCCGAACCGTTGTCGCCGAACAGCGGCTTCGGCATGAACGTTGCCGCCTTGCCCCACTCGAGCGCCGTGTTCTTGACGATGTACTTGAACTTCAGCAGGTCATCCGCCGCGTTCACCATGGTGTTGAAGCGGTAGTTGATCTCCGCCTGGCCGCCGGTGCCGACCTCGTGGTGGGCGCGCTCGAGGATGAGGCCGGCCTCGATCAGCTTGAGGCTGATGTCGTCGCGAAGGTCGGCCTGCTTGTCGATCGGGCTGACCGGGAAGTAGCCGCCCTTGTACGGGGTCTTGTTGGCGAGGTTGCCGCCCTCTTCGACGCGACCCGAGTTCCAGGCGCCCTCGTCGGAGTCGACGGCGTAGAAGCTCGTGTTCTGCTTCACGTCGTAGCGAACGTCGTCGAAGATGTAGAACTCGGCCTCGGGGGCGAAGAACGCGGTGTCGGCGATGCCGGTCGAGGCCAGGTATTTCTCGGCCTTCTTGGCAACCTGGCGCGGGTCACGGTGGTAGATCTCGCCATTGCGTGGGTTGTAGATGTCGAACAGCATGATGAGCGTCTTCTCGACGCGGAACGGGTCGACGTAGGCGGTCGTCACATCCGGAATCAACTGCATGTCCGATTCGTGGATGTTCGCGAACCCGCGAATCGAGGAACCATCGAACAGCTGGCCGACGGAGAAGAATTCCTCGTCGACGGTCGAAGCGGGGATGTTGAAGTGCTGCTGCACGCCGGGGAGGTCAGTGAAGCGGATATCAAGGAACTTGACGTCTTCGTCCTTGATGAACTTCAGTACCTCGGAGGAATCTTTGAACATAGGGGCGACTCCAGATGAGCTGAGATTTGCAGACTGCAGTCGCAGCCTCAGGTGAAGGCTACGGGCAGGGGGTTTCGCCATGGTGACGCCATTGTTTCCACGATGTTACGAACGGGGCTCGCCAGTAGAATTCTGGAGTGTCGTCAACTTCACAGGTGTCAGCCGATTGGCCGGGGAAGCGCCTGGGTCTGCCCGAGGCCGGACCGCGTTCGATCGGGCGGCTGGGGCGCAGGCTGGGCGCTCTCATCGTGGACTGGGGTTTGAGCTATCTGGTCTCCTTTGCTTTCTTTCGGCCGGACCCCGACGGGTTCGCGACCCTGGGCATTTTCGCCGCGTCGCAGCTGGTCTTCTTACTGGTCGTCAACGCGAGCCTCGGGCACCTCGTGTTCGGGTTGCGCCTGGTGCCGCTGGTACCCGGTTACCTGGGCTTCTGGCGCCCTCTCGTGCGCACTGTCCTGCTGTGCCTCTTCATCCCGGCCGTCATCTACGACAAAGACCAGCGCGGGCTGCACGACCGCTGGGCGGGAACGATCCTCGTCCGGCGATAGTGCAGCCGCACCGGCCTACAGCATGAAGAGCATCTCCTGGTACGTCGGCAGCGGCCACAGGTCGTCGGCGACAATCTCCTCGAGCACGTCGGCTGCGCCACGCACTGACGCCATCGCGGGCAGCAGTGCGTCGCGGGCGTGTTCGCCCTCCGCCAGCGCGTCGTGACCGGACTCCTCGGCGAGCGCGTCCTTCAGCGTTCCGAGAGCGGCGCGCAGGTCGGCGATGGGGCCGCTGATCGCTTCGAGGTCGGCGAGGTCGGCGTCCACGCCGGCGGCCTTGAGCGCCGCGACGTTCGCCGCGAGCTCGGTCTGGTAGCGCACGGCTGCGGGCAGGATGGCGGTTGCCCCGATTTCGAGTGAGAGGCGCGCCTCGACGCCGATGGTGAGCGCGTACTGTTCCAGGCCGATCTCGTACCGGCTGTGCATCTCACGGTGGTTGAAGACCCCGTACTTCTGGAACAGCGCAAGAGCGGGCTCGGTGATGAGTTCGGGCAGGGCGTCGAGCGTGGTCTTGAGGTTCTTGAGCCCACGCTTCTCGGCCTCGACCGGCCATGCAGCGGAATAACCGTCGCCGTTGAAGACCACGGCGCCGTGCTCGGTGATGATGCTGGTGAGCAGCGTCTGCACAGCCTCGTCGAAATCGGTGCCGGAAGCCACGGCCGCCTCGAGTTCGTTCGCACAGAAGTCGAGCGAGTCGGCCATGATCGTGTTGATGGTCACCATGGGTGCCGCGACCGTCTGCAGCGATCCGGGCGCGCGGAACTCGAACCGGTTGCCGGTGAAGGCGAACGGGCTCGTGCGGTTGCGGTCCCCGGGGTCGGTCGGTAGCACCGGCAGCGTGTCGACGCCGATGTGCATCGTGCCCTTGCCCTTCGACGACGTGAGGGAGCCCTGCGCGATCTGGTCGAAGATGTCGGCGAGCTGGTCACCCAGGAAGATCGAGATGATCGCGGGCGGCGCCTCGTTGGCTCCGAGCCGGTGATCGTTCGAGGCGGAGGCGACGGATGCGCGCAGCAGGCCGCCGAACAGGTGCACGGCGCGGATTGTGGCAGCGCAGAACACCAGGAACTGGGCGTTGTCGTGCGGGTTGTCGCCGGGCACGAAGAGGCTGCCGAGCTCGTTGTTGCCGAGCGAGAAGTTGACGTGCTTGCCCGAGCCATTGACGCCCTGGAAGGGCTTCTCATGGAACAGCACCTCCATGCCGTGCTTCTTGGCGATCGACTTGAACGTGGTCATGAGCAGCTGCTGGTGGTCGGACGCGATGTTGCTGCGCTCGAACATCGGCGCGATCTCGAACTGGCCGGGTGCGACCTCGTTGTGCCGCGTCTTGGCCGGGATGCCCAGTTTGAACAGCTCGCGCTCCGTGTCCATCATGAAGCCCAGTACGCGTTCCGGTATGGCGCCGAAGTAGTGGTCGTCGAACTCCTGGCCCTTGGGCGGCTTCGCACCGAAGAGGGTGCGGCCCGCGTTCAGAAGGTCGGGGCGTGCGAGGAAGAAGTGCCGGTCGACCAGAAAGTATTCCTGCTCGGGTCCGCAGAACGACACGACGTGGTTGAGATTCTCGTGCCCGAAGAGCGCGAGAATGCGCTCGGCCTGTTCGCCCATCGCCTGTTGTGAGCGCAGCAGTGGCGTCTTGTGGTCGAGCGCCTCACCCGTCATCGAGACGAAGACTGTCGGGATGCACAGCGTGTTGCCGTTCGGGTTCTCGAGCACATAGGCGGGGCTCGTGACATCCCAGCCCGTGTATCCGCGCGCCTCGAACGTGTTGCGCAGGCCGCCGTTCGGAAAGCTGGATGCGTCGGGCTCGCCCTGCACGAGCGTCTTGCCGGCGAACTCCGCGAGCGCCGTGCCATCCGATTCGGGCTCGAGAAAGCTGTCGTGCTTTTCCGCGGTGAGACCCGTGAGCGGGTAGAACACGTGCGCGTAATGGGTAGCGCCCTTCTCGAGCGCCCAGTCCTTCATGGCGGAGGCGACGGCATCCGCCACTAGCGGGTCCAGGTTAGCTCCGCGCTCGATGGTCGCCATGACCGACTTGTAGACGGACTTCGGCAACCGCTTCTGCATCACGGTCTTGTTGAACACGTTCTCGCCGTAGATCTCGCCGGGGGTTTCCGAGAGCGAGAACGAGACGGCGGGCGGCACATAGGCCTCGACGTCCCTGATCGCCTGGAGTCGGACCGTATTTCCACTCATGATTGCCCCTAACCGCGAGGCTGGAGCCCCGCGAATGTCTGCTTCGGATGCGCTCAATCTACGAAGCTCATAAACCGGGGATGTTACGGCGACGTGTCAGTCGTGATCCGGCTTGCGCGGCCGGTCCCAGACGATCGAGTAACGCCAGTAGAGCCGGCGGCGGAATCGTGCACCGGGCAGCACCTCGCGTACGGTGCGTTCGATGTCGCCGTAGGCCTGGTGCGGCTCCTCCATCGGGGCTCCGTGGTCGTACCAGCCGTGCCGTGCGCGCATCATCCGGGACACGAACAGGCTGGCGAAAGCGAGCGCCCGTTCGCCCGGAGTGGCCTTCCTGCCGAGGCCGATCACCACCAGGGTTCCACCGGGCGCAGTCAGGTCACGCAGGCGCCCCAGGCCCGTCGCGAGGTCCAGGTGATGGATGGTGGCGCTGCAGGCGACGAAGTCGAAAGGCGCCTCCGGCACGCTCGCGTCGCGCAGGTCGCCGAAGCGGAACTCCAGCCCGGGGGAGCCGCCGAAGCGATCCGCCGAGACACGCACCTGGTGCTCGCTCGAGTCGAGGCCGATGACCAGAGGGATGAAGGCGTGCAGCTGCGCGGCCAGCATCCCGTCGCCGGTACCGACATCGATCGCCGTGACGCGAACCCTGCGTCTCGCGACCTTTTCGATCAGCGCGAAATAGTGGATGTTGTGGTTCCAGGGTTTCCGGCCGATCACAGAGGAACTCATCGGCGGGCGACTACCGGGGACGCTGCGCGCGCATCCGGTTCGGGTCGATGCCTTTCGGGATTCCGATCGGGGGTTTGCTCAGTGAAGAGAGCCGATTGCCGACCGCCACGATCTCGGCCTTGCGCAGCGTGGGCTTGATGCGCTGCAGTTTGCCGGCCAGCTTGTAGAGCGGGATGGAGTCCGCGTCCGGCCCCACATAGAGAAAGGTCACGGGTACGTTCGGCAGGATACGAGCCACCGAGCGGCGCTCATCTTCGAGCATGCGCTGGGTGCGGGATTTCGGGCCCTCGCCGATGAGGGCGATTCCCCCGCGACCGACGGCGCGGTAGACGGCATCCTGGGTTCGAGGACTCACATTGATCGGCATCTCACTGGTTTGCCAACCGCGGCGCACCGAGTTCTTCAGTACTGCGCCGACCGCGCCGGCCTGGCCCTCGATCTGCGAGTACGCGGCGCGCTCGGCACGGCGGCCCAGGATGATGAGCACGAGCAGCAGGCCCGCCAGGAGGCCGATGATCGGGTAGGAAATCTCCGACAGCAGCGTGGTGCCGGGCAGCAGGAAACCGAGCAGGGAGCCCGCGATGATCGGCGGAATGAACCCCAGCAGCAGGTACGGGATCGCGCGATTGTCGTACTTGCGGGTCATCTGGAAGACGTCCCACATCTGTTTGATGCGGTTCGGCTCCTTGGCCTTCTTTGCGGGCTGCTCTACTCGTGCCATTTACCTAGGATACGGCCCCATCGCTGCGGTCGCTTCGCGACCTACTCCGGACACCGCCTTTGAAAATAGACGACTCAGGACACCGCCTGCGCGAACCCGAGATCCGCGTCGGCAAGGCCGAGCATTCCCTCGGGAATCTCGCGGCCCTTCGCCACCATCGACTGCGCCCAGAGGCGACCGGCGCGGTAGCTGGACCGCACGAGCGGTCCTGCGAGCACGCCGAGGAACCCGATCTGTTCCGCTTCCGCCTTGATGTCGACGAACTCGTCGGGCCGAACCCAGCGGTCCACCGGCAGGTGCCGGGGAGTCGGGCGCAGGTACTGGGTCACCGTGATGATGTCGGAACCGGCGTCGTGCAGGTCGTGCAGTGCCTGGCTGACCTCGTCACGCGTCTCGCCCATACCAAGGATCAGGTTCGACTTAGTGATCAGGCCGTAGTTGCGAGCCTGGGTTATGACATCCAGGGATCGCTCATACCGGAACGCGGGCCGGATGCGCTTGAAGATGCGGGGCACAGTCTCGACGTTGTGCGCGAACACCTCTGGCCGCGAATCGAAGACGACCTCGAGCAGTTCCGGATTTCCGGAGAAGTCGGTGGCCAGGATCTCCACACCGGTACCGGGGTTCTGGAGGTGGATCTGGCGAACGGTCTCGGCGTGCAGCCAGGCGCCTTCATCGGGCAGGTCGTCGCGGGCGACACCGGTGACGGTGGCGTAGCGCAGCTTCATCGCCGTCACCGACTCTGCGACCCGTCGCGGCTCGTCGGTGTCGTAGTCGGCCGGCTTGCCGGTGTCGATCTGGCAGAAGTCGCAGCGCCTGGTGCACTGTGAGCCGCCGATCAGGAACGTGGCCTCGCGATCCTCCCAGCACTCGTAGATATTGGGGCAGCCGGCCTCCTGGCACACCGTGTGCAGTCCCTCGCCCTTAACGAGTGCCTGCAGCTGCTGGTATTCGGGGCCCATTCGCGCGGTCGTTTTGATCCAGGCCGGCTTTCGCTCGATCGGTGTCTCGGCGTTGCGCACCTCGAGGCGGAGGAGTTTGCGGCCGTCGGTGGGATGGGTCATGCGTTGATCTCTGTTCGATCGAAGTCCAGGGCCCAGGCGAGTTGCTCCGAAACCAGGGGGATGATGTCGTGCGGGGTGACTGTTCGGCCGAGCTCACGGGAAATGCTGGTGACCCCGGCATCCGCGATTCCGCAGGCGATGATCGAGTCGTAGGCCTCAAACGAGTTGGAGCAGTTAAGCGCGAAACCGTGCATGGTCACGCCCTCCGCCACCCGGATGCCGATGGCCCCGATCTTGTCCCCGGGATGCAGGTCGTCCGACCGCAGCCAGACCCCCGAACTGCCGTGCACGCGTCCGGCGTCTATTCCGAGCTCCGCGAGGACGGCGATCATCATGCCCTCGAGTCGTCGCACGTAGGCCACGACATCGATCGGATCGGGCAATCGCACGATGGGATACCCGACCAACTGGCCGGGGCCATGCCAGGTGATTTTGCCTCCGCGGTCGACATCGATGACAGGAGTGCCATCGGTCGGCCGTTCGGAGGCCTCGGTGCGTTTGCCCGCCGTGTACACGGCCGGGTGCTCGAGGAGAAGGACAGTGTCAGGCGCCCGCCCTGCGACAACATCAGCGTGAACTGACCGCTGAAGGTCCAGGGCGTCGAGATACGGCACGGAGTTGGCGCTTAGCCCCGTGACGACGATGTCGACCACAGGGCAAGCTTACGTGGGTTGGGGGCAAGGCGTGGGACGCGCGTCCGAACAGGATGTGCGCGGTGCTGGTCGCTCAGACCGGGGATTTCCAGCGAGTTATCCACACGATGATGCCTCGTGCCCGCTCGCAGCGGTCAGATTCGGCACCATGATCGCATGACTGCCTCGCTGCCGACCGATGCAACCTTCGCGGGCTACCGTCTGCTGCGCACTCTGGGCAGCGGATCGCGTGCGCAGGTGTTCCTGGCTACCGGCCCGAGCGGCGCGGTGGCCCTCAAGGTGTTCTCCGCCCAGGTCGGCCGCGACGACGCCGGAACCGAACTGGATGCTCTCGGCCGAGTCGAGTCCCCTCACCTCGTGCGGCTGCTGGATGTCGCGGGGCGCGGTGACGAAGTGCCGAGCCTGGCGCTCGAGCCGGTGCGGCGGGGTAGCGTCGCCGCGCTGCTGCGCGATCGGGTCGAACTCGAACGCGGCGAGGTGGTGACCCTGGTCGCGCCGATCGCGCGACTGGTCACGCAGTTGCAGCGCGCGGGAGTGGCGCACGGAGCGATCGGTGCGGCGTCCGTGCACCTGGGCGACGAGGGCGTCCCAGTGCTGTTAGGCCTCGGGCACGCCAGGCTCTTCGCAGCGGGCTTAACGCCTGCCGCGCTCGACGACCAGCCGGCGGCGGCGAGTGATCGCCGCGCACTCGGCGCCTTCGCTCGCACGCTGATCGGCAGCACCGGGGGAGCGGCCGCCGACCCGCGTTCGTCTGAGCTCGTGCGCTGGATCGATGAGGCGCCCGACGCGTTCGAGTTCGCGGCCGAACTCGACGAGCGGCTCTTCGGCTGGGCAGAGGCTGTTCCTGTCTCGTTCGCGTCGGTCCCGCCACGGCGCGACAGCGTTCCCGCAAGGCTCGCGAGTGCCGCGGCCGACTCACCGATCCCACCGCCAGCAACTCCGGCGGCATCGTCGCCGATCGGCTCGGGACCGTTGCGCTGGTTGACGGCGGAGCTGCTCGAGGATCCGTTCGGTGAGCTGAAGCGCCGCGCCACCACCTGGTCTCGCGGCGTACGCAAGCGCTACTGGATAGCGGTTGTTTCGGCGCTGGCCGCGTTGCTCCTTGCCCTGTCGATGCTGCCGTCGGGTGAGGCACGTCATCCGCGGGTCCCGTTGCAGGCCCCGGTCTCGACGCCGCTCCGGTCGCCGGCTGCTGCGAAGCTGCCGGATGACCCGCTGCTCGCCTTGCCACTTCTGCTGCGGGCGCGGGCATCCTGCCTGCACGACCTTTCGGTGCTGTGCCTCGAAGATGTCGACGAGGCGTCATCCGAGGCGTTCGAGAGCGATGCCGGCGCGATCCAGCGGGTCGAACAAGGCGGCGGGCCTGCGCAGGGAATCGACGCGGGCTCGGTAAGCCTGGTCGAACGCCTGGGCGACAGCGCATTGCTGTCACTGGGTCCCGGCAGCAATCCGGCCTTGATTCTGGAGATCAGAACCAAGGTCGGATGGCGAATTCGCGACTACCTCAGTGGCAGGCCGGCGACGAGTTCGTCGTCCGCGCCACAGGGCTAGATGCCGAGGTTGCCCTCGAAGCTGCTGTTCTCGAGGCGATCCTTGACCGCGACCAGGAACCGGGCCGCATCCGCGCCGTCCACGATGCGGTGGTCGTACGAAAGAGCCAGGTAGACGGTCGAACGAATGGCGATGGCATCGAGCCCGTTGTCGCTGACGACAACCGGCTTCTTGGCGACGATTCCCGTGCCGAGGATGGCCGACTGCGGAAGGAACACGATCGGAGTATCGAACAGGGCTCCGCGCGAACCGGTGTTGGTGAGCGTGAAGGTTCCGCCGGCAAGTTCGTCTGGCTTGAGCTTGTTCTGTCGAGTGCGCTCCGCCAGGTCCGCGATCTGCTTCGCGAAGTCGGCCAGAGTCAGTCCTGCGGCATCACGGATGACCGGCGTCAGCAGCCCGCGCTCGGTGTCGACCGCGATGCTGATGTTCTCGTGGTCGGGGTACACGATCGAGTCACCGTCGATAGTCGCGTTCACGATCGGGTAGGCCCGCAGCGCCTCGGCGGCCGCCAGGGCGAAGAACGGAAGGAACGACAGCTTGACGCCCGTCTCGCGAAGGAACTGGTCTTTCACGTCGTCCCGGAAGTGCGCGACCCGGGTCACATCCACCTCGACGACCGAGGTCAGCTGTGCGGATGACTGCATCGAGATCACTGCGCGCTCCGCGATGACCTTGCGCAGGCGCGACATCGGCACGGTCGTTCCGCGAAGCGGCGATGTGGCGATGGGTTCGCGCTGTGGCGCCGGGGCCGGCGCGACCTTGCTGAGGCTGGTTCCGGCGGCGAGGACATCTTGCTTGCGGATGCGGCCGCCGACGCCGGTTCCTGTGACACTCGCGAGATCGATCCCGGTGTCGTGGGCGAGCTTGCGCACGATGGGAGTCACATACGCAGCGTTCGATGCGGGTGCTGCCGGAGAATCGGCAGCCGGCGTCGAGGCACTGGGAGCTGCGGCCGCGGGCGCGGGCGTCGCGGCCTCGGCGGGAGCAGGTTCGACGCTGTCGGCCGGCGCTGGCGGGGTGGGCGACTGTGGCGTTGCCTCGTCGGGCGCCGGTGCGTCGGTGGATGGCACCTCCGCGGCCGGCTCGGCGGCGGCGGCATCCTGCGCGGGCTGCGCAGGTGCCTCGGCCGCAGCAACGGGCTCTGCCGGAGAAACGGGCTCTGCCACTGCAACGGGCTCGGCCGGAGAAACGGGCTCGGCCGCAGCAACGGGCTCGGCGGGGGCCTGGGCTGCGGGCGCCTCGGCTGCCGGAGCCTGCGTCGGAGCTGCTTCGCTGGGAACGGCTTCGGATGTCGGCGCGGCGGCAACAGGCTCGGGCGCTGCTTCGGCAGGAGCGGGAGCAGCTGGGGCGCCGCCACCGGACCCGTCACCGATCGTGACGAGTGGTGTGCCTACCTCGACGGTCTCGTCTTCGGCGACCAGGATCGCCTCGATGACCCCGGCGATCGGCGATGGGATCTCGGTGTCGACCTTGTCTGTCGAAACTTCGAGCAGCGGCTCATCCACCTCGACCCGGTCGCCGACGTTCTTGAGCCAGCGGGTGACCGTGCCCTCAGTGACACTCTCACCGAGTGCCGGGAGGTTGACGGATTCGCTCATCAGTGATGCTCCTTATTACCGAATGCTGCGTGTGACTAGCTTAGTTCTGGGGGTGCCGCGCGGCCCTAAATGGCGTGCAGTGGCTTTCCGGCGAGTGCAAGGAATGCCTCGCCGAGTGCCTCGTTCTGCGTGGGGTGCGCGTGGATGAAAGGGGCGATATCTTCCGGGTATGCCTCCCAGTTCACTGCCAGCTGTGCCTCGCCGATCAGCTCGCCGACGCGCGCGCCGATCATGTGCACACCGACCACCGGTCCGTCGTTCACACGCACGACCTTCACCGATCCCGCTGTCTCCAGGATGTGGCTTTTGCCGTTGCCCGCCAGGTTGTAGTCGTAGGCGGTGATGTTGTCGGCGCCGAACTTCTCCGCAGCCTTGGCCTCGGAGTAGCCGATGGAGGCCACCTCGGGGTCGCTGTAGGTGACCTTGGGAATGTTGATGTCGTCGACGACGATCGGGTTGAGTCCCGCGATCTCTTCGGCGACGAAGATGCCCTGCTGGAACCCACGGTGCGCAAGCTGAAGGCCGGGAACGATGTCACCGACCGCGTAGACGCCGGGCACGCTGGTCGCGAGACGCTCGTTCGTGATGACGAAGCCGCGGTCCATGGCGATTCCCGCCTCTTCATATCCGAGGTTCGCGGTGCGCGGGCCGCGGCCGACGGCCACGAGCAGCAGTTCGCCGTCGAAGGTCTGGCCGTCTTCGAGCGTGACGACCACGCCGTTGTCGTCCTGCGTCACGCTCTGGAAGCGCACGCCCAGGCTGAAGTTGATGCCGCGCTTGCGGAAAGCGCGCTCGAACTGCTTGCTGACCGATTCATCCTCGTTGGGAACCAGGTGCGGGAGTGCCTCGACGATCTGAACCTCTGCGCCCCACGATTTCCAGACGCTGGAGAACTCGACGCCGATGACACCGCCGCCGAGAACCACGACCTTCTTCGGCACGAAGTCCAGTTCGAGCGCCTGCTCGGACGTGATGACCCGGCCACCGATTTCGAGGCCTGGCAGCGAGCGGGAGTAGGAACCCGTCGCAAGGATGACGTGCTTGCCCGTGAGGGTGTCGTCGCCGACCTGCACCGTGCTGGGCGACGTGAGCTTGCCCTCGCCCTCGATGGTTGTGATGCCGCGAGCCTTGATCAGGCCCTGAAGCCCCTTGTATTTGCTCGCGATGATGCTTTGCCGGTATGCGGTGACACCCGCGATGTCGACGCCGCCGAATTCGGAGTTGATTCCGAATCTCGACGACTCGCGAGAGAGGTCGGCGACCTCGGCGGAGTGCAGCAGCGCCTTGGTCGGGATACACCCCACGTGCAGGCAGGTGCCGCCGACTTTGTCTTTCTCGACAAGGGCTACAGAGAAGCCCAGCTCGCTCGCCCGCAGCGCGGCGGCATAGCCACCACTGCCTGCGCCCAGTACCACGATGTCGAAGTTCTGCTCAGACACGTAAAAAGCTCCTTGGTGCGCTCTCGAGTGCTCGCGGCCAGCCGACAGGATGCGCCAGCGGCCGAATGGGCGGGTCTGCCCGCCTCAAAAACCTTACTACGCGACAGAAAATTCCCCGGCCAGCGCGAGCAGCGCGCGCACAGTCACTCCGGTTGGACCCTTGCCGACGAATCCGTAACCCGCGCCCTTGTTTTCGGATGGCCCTGCGATGTCGATGTGTGCCCAGGGGATTGTCTTCTTCTCGTCGCCGTCGCCGTTGGTTCCGACGAATTCAGAGAGAAATACGCCTCCAGCCAGCATCCCGGCGGCGGTGTTTCCGGGTTTCGAGTTGGCGATGTCCGCGACATCCGACGCCAGGATCGCGCGCACCTCGGCCGGGAGCGGCATGGGCCAGAAGGTCTCGCCGACCGACTTGGCGACCGCGACCACCTGCGTCACCAGCTCATCGTCGCCCATGACGGCGGAGTAGCGGTTGCCCAGGGCGACCACCTGCGCACCCGTAAGGGTTGCGACGTCGATGATGGCGTCGGGGTGCTCCTCGCTCGCGGCGACGATCCCGTCGGCGAGCACGAGCCGGCCCTCGGCATCCGTGTTCAGCACTTCGACGGTCTTGCCGCCCTTCATGTGCAGCACGTCGTTGGGCTTGATCGCGGAGCCGGATGGCAGGTTCTCGGCGATGCAGAGCCACGCAGTGATGCGCACTCCGAGCCCGAGTCGTGCCGCCGCAAGCGTCACGGCGAGCACGGTCGCGGCGCCCGTCATGTCGTACTTCATCCCCACCATGGATGCCGGCGGCTTGAGTGAGATTCCGCCGGAGTCGAAGGTGATGCCCTTGCCGACCAGCGCCAGGTGCTTCGTCGCTCCGGCAGGGGAGTAGCTGACCTTCACTAGTCGTGGCGGATGCATCGACCCCTGGCCGACACCGAGGATGCCGCCGAAGTCACCCGCGACCAGTTCCTCGACGCCGAGCACGTCGACGGTGACGGGGGCGCCCTGCGCCAGTTCGATCGACGCGTCGGCGAGCGTCTCGGGATACAGGTGGGACGAGGGTGCGTTCACAAGATCCCGCACGCTGTGCATCGCAGTCGCAACAATTGCAGCGCGATCGACCAGTGCGGCGGCGTCCGGAAAATCGCCGGCGACGACGACGGAGGTCGCGGGTCGCTTCGAGTCGGCAGTCTCGGTACGGAACTCCCGGTAGTCGTAGGCGCCGATGGCGGCGCCCTCGAGTACGGCGAGCAGCTGGTCGGCGTCGTCGATGGGAAGCGCGAGCCCCAGTGAGGCTGCGCCGCGCACCTGCCGCGCGGCCGAACCGGCCGCATAGCGAAGCTCGTTCGGGCCCAGGGTCCCACCGAGTCCGACCAGGGCGATCGAGCGTGCGGCGATGCCCGTCGCGGGCACTCGGCGCACCTCATCGACGGCGCCCGAAATGCCGATGGCCTCGAGCGAGGCCGCGAGGTCGGCGAAGGCCGGGTCGTGGGTTGCCAGCTCGGGGCCCGCATCCGTCTTTCGAACGCCGAGAACGAGAACGTCCACGTCGAGATCGGATACCTGAATTGCGCTGACGCTGAGGTCGGGGACGGTCATCCGGCAATCGTATCCGCGGGCGTCCCGGAGTTCGCTGCGCGTGTTCGCTGTGGGCATGCCTGCGCGCCCCGGTGACGGCAACAGCCCGCGATTAGAGTGGGAATGTGCATAATCCGGACGACCTTTACGAGCTCATCACCGACCTCGCGGACGTCCCCGAGGGCCTTCCGCTCGTCGGCGCGCTCACCGGATTCGCCGATGCCGGCGGCGCGGTCTCGCAGCTCAACGAGCACCTGCTCGACACCCTCAAGTACTCGACGATCGCCGAATTCGACAACGACATCCTGCTCGACTACCGCGCCCGGCGCCCCACTATCTACTTCGACCAGGATCACCTCGCGGACTACACGCCGCTGCGTCTGGGGCTGTACCTCGCTCACGACGAGGTCGGCCAGCCGTTCCTGCTTCTGACCGGGTATGAGCCCGACTTCAAGTGGGAGGGCTTCACCGCAGCCATCATCTCGTTCATCGAGAAACTCAAGGTCAAGTCCACGACCTGGGTGCACGCCATCCCGATGCCGGTGCCGCACACACGACCGATCAGTGTCACGGTCAGCGGCAACCGCGCAGAGCTCATCGAGACGATGTCGATCTGGAAGCCGCGCACGCAGGCGCCAGCGAACGCGCTGCACCTGGTCGAGTACCGTCTGCAACAACTGGGGCATCCGATCGCTGGCTTCGTGCTGCTGATTCCCCATTACCTGGCCGACACCGAGTTTCCGCTGGCGGCGGTGACTGCGCTCGAGAGTGTGAGCGCAGCGACCGGGCTGATCTTCCCCACCGAGACGCTGCGCGAGTTCCTCACAAAGATCGAAGGGCAGGTCGAGGGCAACCCCGAGCTGGCGAAGCTGGTGACCACGCTCGAGGAACGGCACGACAGCTACCTGCAGGACAACCCACTGCGGTCCCCGCTGACCGACATCGACGGCGAGCTCCCCTCCGCCGACTCGATCGCCGCCGAGCTGCAGAACTTCCTGGCGATGCGCCGAGACGACGACAGCCCTACCATCTAGCTCGATCACCCGGACTCCCCGTGGGGTTTCGATACGCGTGCTCTGCGCGCCTGCTCGACCCTGGGTTTCCCTCGGATCGAGGGCCGCGGGCGTCGCCCCGGTACAATTCGGGGGTGAATTCTCGGCGCGCATGGCTGGTCTTCGCGTTCGCCGTCTTCGACTACATCGTCGCGGTGCTGCAGCGATCGTCGTTGGGCGTCGCGGGCGTCGCCGCAACCGACCGCTTTCACGTGAGCGCTGCACTTCTGTCAAGTCTCGCCGTCATCCAGCTCATCGTTTACGCGGGCCTGCAGATTCCCGTCGGCGTACTTCTCGACCGGGTGGGCTCGCGGCTGCTGCTGTCGATCGGTGCGGCACTGATGGTGCTCGGGCAGCTCACACTGGCCTTCGCGCCCTCCATCGGCATCGCGATCCTCGGCCGCATCCTGCTCGGCGCAGGCGACGCCATGACCTTCATCTCGGTGCTGAGGCTGCTGCCCAACTGGTTCTCCGGGCGACGGCTGCCGATTGTGTCGCAGTGGGTGGGCACGCTCGGCCAGCTGGGCCAGATCCTCTCCGCGGTTCCTCTGACGCTGTTGCTCGGCGCCCTCGCCTGGACACCGACGTTCGCCATCCTGTCGTCGGCGTCAGCGCTCGCACTCGTCGGCGTGCTGCTGTTCGTGCGCAATGGCACGTCGCCGGTCACGCGGTCCATCCCGGTCACCACCGGTGGAAGGGTTTCGGCTCTGCGTCACATCCGTGACGCGCTTGCGCGGCCGGGCACGCGGCTGGGGTTCTGGTCGCACTTCGTGACGCAGTCGTCGGGAACGGTCTTCGCCCTGCTGTGGGGATTTCCCTTTCTGTCTGTTGCGCTGCACTACGGCCCCTCCAACGCGTCACTTCTTCTCACTCTCATGGTGGTGACCGCGATCGTGGTGGGCCCGATCCTCGGGCTGATGACGGCTCGATTTCCGCTTCGTCGGAGCACGATCGTGCTCGGGATCGTCTCGGCAATGGGCATCGCCTGGGCGATTGTTCTGGCCTGGCCGGGCCAACCGCCGGTCTGGAGCGTCGTTCTTCTCATCGTGGTGATCGCGATCGGCGGCCCCGGCTCGCTCATCGGGTTCGATTTCGCGCGCACCTTCAATCCGCTTCGCAGCCTGGGTTCCGCGAACGGAATCGTGAATGTGGGCGGCTTCCTCGCATCCTTCGTCATGATGTTCGTCATCGGGATCGTGCTCGACGGATACTCCCGGGCAACAGGGGGATCGGAGTCGGCCGCCAGCCTGTACTCGCTCGCGGGATTCCGCATCGCGTTCCTCGTTCAATACGTCGTCGTCGGTACGGGAGTCGCCTTCCTGGTCGTGGCACGACGACAAACCCGGCGCCGGATGCACGAGCAGGAGGGAATAGAAGTAGCCCCGCTCTGGGTTGTATTGATGCGCTCATGGCGCAGGAATCGACCCGGTCGAGCCCAATAGGCATCGCATTAGTGCATGAAGTCGCGCGCTGGCAAGAGCCGGCCACGAAACGTGCAATAATTGACGTCAGAGACCCTGTTAGGGCCTGAACGCTCCGTTCCACTTCCGTGGTGCGAAAGCTCAGGACTTGACAAGGGTCTTAGTTGTGCCTGCTGTGGGTTTTTGAACCCCTGCCGCCCGGCACAACGAACTAGTAGAGACATCCCAAAGACCCGGAAAGGTGTTCGCATGGCAACCCGGACCAAGAGCGCTACGACGCTGGAATCCACAGCGCCCGAGACAGTAGAGACAGAGAAGGCTCCCGCCGCAGCGCGGGCGCCTCGTGGCAAGGCCGCCGCAAGCGCGGCAGTCGCCGACGTCGTCGCACCGGCAAAGGCGCCGGCAGCGAAGGCGAAGGCCGCTCCCGCTGGCAAGGCGGCGGCCAAGGCCCCCGCATCTCGCAAAGGCAAGGCGGCGGCCGCCGAGGCGGGCGACGACGATGTCGACATTGCCGTCGATGACGAAGACGAAGTGCTGATCGACGACGACGCCCTTGTTGTGGACGTCGATGCAGAGGTCGATGTGGTCGAGGTCGTCAAGGGTGTCGTGGTCGACGGCGACGATGTCGCCAGCGACGACGATGACGACGACGACGATGACAAAGAGAAGAAGTCGGATGAGGAGCTCCCTCAGGGCGCGCTCGTTCTTTCTCTCGTTGACGACGAAGACGAGGTCCCGGTCTACTCGAGCGCCATCACCGGCGCCACAGCCGACCCGGTCAAGGACTACCTGAAGCAGATCGGCAAGGTCGCCCTACTGAACGCGGCCGAAGAGGTCGAGCTCGCAATGCGTATCGAGGCGGGCCTGTTTGCCGAAGACAAGCTGTCACAGATGAGCGATGCCGAGCGCCGGTCGACGCTCGGGCGTGAGCTGCTCTGGGTGGCGAAGGATGGCCAGCGCGCTAAGAGCCACCTTCTGGGCGCCAACCTCCGTCTCGTGGTTTCGCTCGCCAAGCGCTACACCGGTCGCGGCATGCAGTTCCTCGACCTGATCCAGGAAGGCAACCTCGGCCTCATCCGTGCTGTCGAGAAGTTTGATTACACCAAGGGCTTCAAGTTCTCGACCTACGCCACCTGGTGGATCCGCCAGGCGATCACGCGGGCCATGGCGGACCAGGCACGCACCATCCGTATTCCGGTGCACATGGTTGAGGTCATCAACAAGCTGGCCCGCGTACAGCGCCAGATGTTGCAGGACCTCGGTCGCGAACCAACTCCAGAAGAGTTGAGTCGCGAGCTCGACATGACTCCCGAGAAGGTCATCGAGGTGCAGAAGTACGGCCGCGAGCCGATCTCATTGCACACCCCGCTCGGCGAAGACGGCGACAGCGAGTTCGGTGACCTCATCGAGGACACCGAGGCCGTTGTTCCGGCCGACGCGGTGGGGTTCACGATGCTTCAGAAGCAGCTCGAGAGCCTGCTCGACTCTCTGTCGGAGCGCGAAGCCGGTGTGATCCGTATGCGCTTTGGACTGGGTGACGGCATGCCGAAGACGCTGGACCAGATTGGTGACACGTTCGGTGTGACGCGGGAGCGCATCCGCCAGATCGAGTCCAAGACGATGGCGAAGCTTCGTCACCCGTCTCGGTCGCAGTCGCTGCGCGACTACCTCGAGTAGGCCAACGCCCTTGCGCCTGCTGCTCACGATCTGGGCGGCCAAGCTTTCTGTGCTCATAATCCGAGCATTCGGACGCCAAGGCACTCACACGCCCGGTCTGGTGGCGCGTCGGCTGTTCCCGGGAATACTGGGTGCGGTCGCCCACCCGGCGCGGGTCGTGGCGGTGACCGGAACAAACGGCAAGACGACGGTCGCCAACCTCCTCGCCCAGGCGCTCGAGGCTGAGGGGTTGCGGGTCGCGAGTAACCGCTACGGCTCGAACCTGGTGGCCGGCGTGGCTACGGCGCTGATCGACGCCGTCACCTGGACCGGCAAGCCGAAGGCCGACATTGCGGTGATCGAGATGGATGAGCGTTCGGCGCGCCTCATCCTCCCCGGGCTGGCGCCCGACCTTCTCGTCTGCATGAACCTCACGCGGGATTCGATCAAACGAAACGCGCATCCGGCATATATCGCCTGGATCCTGTCGTCGGCCCTGTCCGAGCAGACCGGTCTCTTGCTCAATGCCGACGACCTCATCGCATCATCTCTCGGCACCGCGGCGAATCCACGCAGCTACTTCGCGGTCGATGGCACGGCAGGAGACGGCATCCGCCCGCACGGCGCCGCGGTTGATGTCGCGATTTGCCCGGTCTGCGACCACACTCTCGACTGGGAGTACTGGCGGTTCAACCACATCGGCAAGGCCTTCTGCCCAGCCTGCGGTTTTCGATCGCCGGAGGCCGCCTACCGGGCGAGCGATATCGACGCTGTGGATTCCCGCGTCACACTCGATTTCGACGGCGATCGTCGGGCAGCCCGACTCATCAACAGCAACATCGTCAACGTCTACAACGAGATCGCGGTCGCCGCTGTGCTCGACCAGCTGGGGGTTGGGAAGGAGCGGATCGTCGCAGCATTTGAGACACTCGTGCCGCCGGTCACCCGGTTCGCCGCAGACGAGGTCGGGGGAGCACTCCTCGTACGCCTGCTCACCAAGGGACTGGTCGGGGTCGCATGTTCGCGAGCGTTCGAATACCTGGCCTCGTTCGCAGGCAGTAGGGCGGTCGTGCTCAATATCGATGAGGCGACCGAGCGGGCAAACGAGGTCGAGAATACCGCGTGGACGTATGACGCCGACTACGAATACCTCGCGGACGAGTCGCTTCGCCAGATCGTCATCGGCGGAGTTCGACGCTACGACCAGGCGCTGCGGCTGGCGATCGCGGGCGTGGATCCCGGTCGCATCGTCACGATCGAGTCGGAGACCGAAGCGGCAGACCTCCTCACCCTCGACGGGGTCGACGACGTCTTCAACCTGCACAGCGTGCACAACGCGTTGAGCACCGGAGACGTCGTGCAGCGGCGGTTGCGCGCGCGTCTCGAGAAGCGGGCGGAGGCGGCTCGTGAGTAGCGCGCTGACGATCGAAATGCTCTTTCCGGAGATCGCCAACCTGCACGGCGACAACGCGAACATCGACTACCTCGCCCAGTGTCGTCCCGATGCGCGGGTGGTCCGCACTGGGCTCACTGACGACCCCGCCTTCGCGTCCGGTCCCGTCGATCTCATTTACCTGGGGGAGATGACCGAAGACGGCCAGCTCAAGGCCATCGAACGGCTACTGCCGCACAGGCAGCGCATCGAGGCAATGATCGAGGAGGGAACCTTCTTTCTCTTCACGCACAACGCACTCGAGGTGCTGGGTGCGCGCATCAGCAATCCCGACATGGGGTACGACGTGCCCGGGGTCGGCATATTCGAGCTCGAATCGACGCTCGCTATGTTCGGTCGCTACAACGGCAAGGTGATCGGCACGGTTTCGGCGTCCCGCGCCGAACAGGCTGTGCTCGACACAGACCACCCCGTGCTCGGCTACAAGTCGCAGTTCTCGATGGTGACGGCGCCGCAGACGCTACCAGGCTTCCTCACTGCCGACCGCGGAATCGGGCGCAACACTTCGACGGCGGTCGAGGGCGTGCGTCGTGCCAACTTCATCGGAACCTCACTCATCGGCCCGCTGCTCGTGGTGAACCCGCACCTCACCCGAAGCCTGCTGCAGCAGCTGGACCCGCACTCCGAGGCCGTACTGGCACACGAGGCACTGGCGATGGCGGCCTACCAGGCGCGATTGGCCGACTTCGGGGATGCGCACCGATGGCATCGGTTCGAACGGGTTACAGTCCCATCGCCTTGACGTAGGCCGGCTTCAACCCCGTCTTGATGCCGCTGAGACTCGGCTTCATCTGGAAGACACCCGTGTTGTAGTTGCCCTCGATAACGATTGGGCGCTCCGGTGTGATGGCGATGTCCCAACCGATGTACGGCACCTCGGGTACGACCTTCGCCATCTCGACCGCCATCGCGACAGCCTCGTCATACAGCGGCACGACGAACCCGACGATGTCGACACCGGTGAGCGGATGCACGAGGAACTTGTCGCCCTCCTTGTTGAATGCGCCGTACCGAAGTTCGCCGCCCTCGTAGACGGTCGTCTGGATGCCGCCCTGCCCGAAGTTGTCGAGGTCGGCGCCGTTGCCCATTTTGAAGGCGTGCGCCAGCACGTGCACGGTTGTGCCGTCGAAGTAGGTGATGATGCGCAGTGTGTTGACGCTCTTCGGGCTCAGCCGATCGAGTTCCGGATGCTGCGTCACGAACTCCTCGACGAGCACCTGGCCGGACTCGAGCAGGTGCTGCCGGAAGGCCTCGAAGTCGTCGATCGACGCGGCATCCTTCTTCTCGAGGCCGTAGCCGCCGAGGTTGACCGGGTCTTTCAACATCACCGAACCGTGCCGGGTCACGAACTCGCGCAGCTGCTCGGTGCTGGACTCGCGAACATCCAGCCACTCGCGGCCGATGTAACCGGCGAATTTCTTGTTGAACTGCACCTTGTCGGAGAACAGGTTCTTGTACGCCAGGTCGTTGAACCTGAGGGTGAGCTGGTTCGCCTGGGGCCGCGTCAGGAACGTCTTTCGCTGGCGCCAGTTCATGAGATTGAAATCCCACTCGTGGTAGTCGTAGTAGCCCGCGTTGTTCACCACCGCATTCACGGCCATGTCGGCGAGGATGACGACACGAGGATTTTTGTACTCGGCGCTGATCTTGCCGGCGATGCGCACCATGTTGGGCAGGTCCAGCCGCTGCAGCCGGGCAAGGAAGTAGTTAAGCGGCCCCTGCGTGCCGCGAGGTCGCTTGTTCGGAGCCAATCAGGCGTGCTGCTCGTCGAGCAGGCGATAGGACTCGTCGTGCCACTCGAGTGCGGTAGCGGAGAGCTTCTCCTTGAACTGTGCGGCGTGGTGAGCGCAGAACAACAGTTCGCCGGTGCTCATGGTTGCGCGCACGTATGCCTGCGCGCCGCAGCTGTCACAGCGATCGAGCGCCGACAACTGGAAGGCGGAGTGAAGCTCTACATCGTTCTCTGTGATCTGCGACATGGGCCTGCTCCTTCGGGTTCCGGTTAGTTCGTTCCGTGCCTCTATACAAACATGCCCGTGTTACAGACGTGGGTCATTCACCCGGTATTTCCCCCGTATTTCGCTGTGCGCGCAAACTGAACGGGCGGTCGACCCCAGTACGGGTGTCGATAACGGCCCTCGTCGGTCGCTCTGGTTAGTCTTGAAGCGTCCTGCCCTCAACTTCAAAGGAGTCTTCGTGGCAAGTTCCGACTACTCCGCCCGTCACCTTTCGGTGCTCGAGGGGCTCGAGGCCGTTCGCAAACGGCCCGGCATGTACATCGGATCGACGGATGCCCGCGGCCTGATGCACTGCCTCTGGGAGATCATCGACAACTCTGTCGACGAGGCGCTGGCTGGCCACGGCTCGACCATCGACGTGGTCCTGCACGCCGACAATTCGGTCGAGGTGCGGGACAAAGCACGTGGCATCCCGGTCGACATTGAACCCAAGACCGGGCTGACCGGCGTCGAGGTCGTCTTCACCAAGCTCCACGCGGGCGGAAAGTTCGGCTCGGGTTCCTATGCGGCATCCGGTGGTCTGCACGGTGTCGGGGCATCAGTCGTCAACGCCCTGTCCGCCCGTCTCGACGTCGAGGTGGACCGCGACGGCAAGACCTACGCGATGTCGTTCCACCGCGGCGAGCCCGGGACCTTCGCCGATGCCGATCCGGCAAATCCGACACCGGATGCCCCTTTTTCTCCATTCCTGTCGGGCAGCGAGCTGCGCATCGCGGGCAAGGTGGCGAAGGGTGTGACGGGCACTCGCATCCGGTACTGGTCCGACCCGCAGATCTTCACGCGCGGTGCCGACTTCCAGACCGACGAACTGATGTCGCGGGCTCGCCAGACCGCGTTCCTCGTGCCCGGAATCAGCCTGGAGATCGAAGACCGGCGCGCCGCTGAGCCGGTCACGCAGACGTTCAACTTCGCCGGTGGCATCTCGGAGTTCGTCGACTACCTCGCACCAGACAGTGCACTCACGGACACCTGGCGCATGCAGGGATCGGGGGAGTTCACCGAGACCGTGCCGGTGCTGCAGCCGACCGGAGCCATGGTGCCGACCGAACTGACACGCAACTGCGACGTCGACATCGCTCTCCGCTGGGGCAGTGGCTACGACACCGTCTTCAAGAGCTTTGTGAACATCATCGCCACGCCCAAGGGCGGCACCCACCAGGCCGGTTTCGAGCAGGGCATGATGAAGTTTCTGCGCAGCCAGGTCGAGGCGAATGCGCGCCGGCTCAAAGTAGGAACGGACAAGCTCGAGAAAGACGACATCCTCGCGGGCCTGACGGCGGTACTGACAGTGCGCCTGCCGGAGCCGCAGTTCGAGGGCCAGACGAAAGAGGTGCTGGGCACGCCTGCCGTGCGCAACATCGTCGCCACTGTGATCGCGAAGACGATGGCCGAAAAATTCAGCTCGTCGAAGCGCGAAGACAAGGCGCAGTCCGCAGTAGTGCTCGACAAAATCGTCGCGGAGATGAAGTCGCGTATCTCGGCGCGCGCGCACAAAGAGACGCAGCGCCGCAAGAATGCGCTCGAAAGTTCCTCGCTTCCCGCGAAACTCGTCGACTGCCGGTCCACCGACGTGTTGAACACCGAGTTGATGATCGTCGAGGGCGACTCCGCACTGGGAACCGCCAAGCTCGCACGCGACAGCGAATACCAGGCGCTCCTGCCCATCCGCGGAAAGATTCTGAACGTGCAAAAGGCGTCAGTGGCGGACATGCTCTCGAATACCGAGTGCGCATCGATCATCCAGGTCGTCGGCGCGGGCTCCGGCCGCAGCTTCGACATCAGCCAGGCTCGGTACGGCAAGATCATCATGATGAGCGACGCCGATGTCGACGGTGCCCACATCAGAACCCTCCTGCTCACCCTGTTCTTCAAGTACATGCGGCCGATGATCGAGGAGGGCCGGGTCTTCGCCGCCGTGCCGCCGCTTCACCGAGTGATCGTCATGAACCCCGGCTCAAAGCCGAACGAGACCATCTATACCTACTCGGAGACCGAGCTGAACGGCGTGCTCGCCGGATTGAAGCGGCAGAACAAGCGCTACCAGGACCCCATCCAGCGCTACAAGGGGCTCGGCGAGATGGATGCCGACCAGCTGGCGAACACCACGATGGACCGCCGCTACCGCACCCTTCGGCGGGTGCGCTTGGCGGACGCGGAAGACGCCACGCGAGTGTTCGAGCTGCTGATGGGCAACGACGTCGCACCGCGCAAAGAGTTCATCGTCGCGGGAGACGGCTTCGATCGCGCGCGCATCGACGCGTAGCTAGGCTTCCGCTGTGGCGCGTCGCGGGGTCGGGGTTGCGCTGGCCGCCCTCGGTATCGCGGTGGTCGTAGCACTTGTGTTCCTCGTTCGGGCCGGGGATCCAGGCGCCACCAACTGGCCCGTCCATTTCGAGCTTCGCTCGAGCGACAACGGGGTGCGCTTCCAGTTCGCACAGGATGTCTTCGCCGGGCGCCCGCTCGACTGGAGCTTCTCGCCCCAGGTCTTCGTATTCCCGGAAATCCCGATCAGCCTGCTGGCGTACCTCGTCGCGGGCGGGGCCGTGCAGGGGTACTACCTGGTCGTCGCAATGATCAACGGCGTACTTCTCTACCTGGGCCTGTTCTGGGTGCTCGGCTACCTGTATCCGTCAGACTCGCTCCCGCGCCGCGGTGCTCGCGCCGCCATCGCGATGTTTCCGCTGTTGCTCTTGCCCCTGCTCGGAAACACCTGGCTGTTCGAGTACGCGTTCGCACCCACCTACTACTTCGGCATGTACCTGATGATCGTCGTCGCGCCTGTGCTGTTCTTCGGCTGTGCGCGCTGGGTGAAGATCGCGCTTGGGGTCGGAATCGCGCTGACCGCCGCGTCCAACCCGCTCGCCCTCGTCTTCACGGTACCCGCGCTGGTGTGTGTGCTGGTCGTGCGCGCCGCCGCCGGCGGATGGCGGTCGGTCGGTCGGCCCGCAGCCTGGGCGGGAGGTGCGATCGTGCTTGCGCTGCTCATCCGGGTCGTGTTCTTCGGGCGCCTGCAGGGAACGTCGCCGTTCAGCTACGTGTCGCCATCGGTGTTCCAGGGACGCATCGGGGTCGTGGTCTCCTATCTGGCAGCGCAGTTCGAGGACCCGGTCGTGGCAGTCGTTCTCGTGGCTGGGATGGCGCTGCTGGTGGCGGGATTGGCCCTTGCGATCGTCGTGTCTGTTCGGATCATCCAAAACCGGCTTCCCAATCGCGCGGTGCCAGCAGCCGCGCTCTACTACGCGTTGGTGCCGATCGCAGGGCTGGCCGGCACGCTGGTGCTGATCATCACCGACTACCTGTACCTGTGGCCGGTTGTGGTCCTACCGCTGACACTGGCGCTGATGCCCCTGCCTCGGCGCTGGATGCCCTGGGCTGGCGCAATAGCGGCGGTCGCGCTCGTTGGCACGGCCGTGGTCACCGGCTCGGTGCCCAATCTCGGTCGGGTCTCGACCTACTTCAGTTACCGGAGCGAGCAGACGCGGTGCCTCGATGCGAAGCTGCCGCCAGGAATGACGATCGGTTATGCCACTTTCTCGGATGCGAGGCAGATCGAGCTGACTTCGCAGCGGGGCATCCGGCTCATCCAGCTGAAAAGCAGCGGTGTGCGGGCGTACTGGCTGACCAACCGCGATTATGCGCGCGACAACGTCGGGCGGTTCTTCTTCATCGACGACCACGGGGATGAGCCGCCGATCAGCGTCGGCTACCTGCAAAGCCACTTCGGCAAGCCGGACAGCTCCTTCACTTGCGCACCCGGGGAGACCGTGCTCATCTACACGGCGCCCGCGAAGCTGGCCAAGATCAAGGCCCGCTACGCGACGCTGCCCGCGCCGTAGTGCTGCCGCTGTCGGATCCCAGTTCCTCTCCCGCTCAGTGGCCCTGTCGAAAATTCAGGCATTTCGTACGGGCAACCGGCCGCCGGCGCGGACTAGTGCGGAGACGATTTGACGCCCCGACGAGATGCCTGAATTTTCGACACGGGCGGGGGCGACGAGGCAGCACGGCCAGGGCACAGCTGCGGTGAGGCATCGCTGCGGCGCGGCCCTCATCCTCATCCCTCATCCGTCATCGACAACCCGCGTTGCAAATTCAGGAATCTCGTCTGCACGAGATTGGCGAGGCAGGGAACTGCGCCGGTGCCAGATGAAGACCGGTACGGGATGCCTGAATTTTCGACAAGGGAGCGCAGCGAACGCCCGATACGGGATGCCTGAATTTTCGACAGAAGTGCGTTCAGGCGGGGCGGGGCGGCGGGAGGGGTCAGGCCGGTCAGGGCAGCGTTCGGGACCACGCGGTCTCGTATCGCAGCTGCCCGGACGCAGCGAACGCCCGAACCTGGTGGGTGTCGGCCATGACGTCGGCGAGCTCATCGATATCTGCTGGCTCGAACCCCAGCCCCTCCCAGAACGGCCCCGACCGTCGGCTGAACAGCCAGACTCGGCGGACATCGAGTGACGCCATCTCGCTGAGGGCGAATCGGGCGAGTTCCGTGCCACGGCCCTCACCCCGAAGCGGCGGCGCAACGGCCACACTGCGCAGCAGACCTGACGTGCCAACGGACTCGTACCCTGTGCTGCCCACGATGCGCCCATCGCTGTCGACGTCGATCCAGAGCCGAACACCGGGTTCGCCGATCCCGCTCGTCGTCAGGTCTGACGCTTTCAGGAATTCGGTCAATTCGAAGCGGTCGCCACGCGAGAAAGGCAGCGGCGCTTTCATTTACAGTGAGGTCCCGATCGAACCGATGGCGGCGTCGAGGGGCGTGCCGGACGCGTCGCGCTTGGCACCGGGCTCCGGAAGCGCCCGCGCAGACCCGTCGGAGCCGACGGCGACGGCCGGCGCGACGCCGGCCCAGGCGACGGTGAGGGTGTCCTCGCCTTTGAGGAAGCTGTGCGCGCGAACACCCCCGGTCGCGCGCCCCTTGCCAGGGAACTCGGCGAACGCTGACACTTTGGCCCGCCCCGGGTCGGTGCCCGGAAGAACGTCCGTGGAGCCTGACACGGTCACCACTTGCAGGTCGGCTGCCGGGTTGACCGCGCCGAAGTAGATCGCCACGGCCTTGGCCGACAGATTGATCCCCGCCATCCCTCCCGCAGAAACGCCCTGCGGGCGAACAGCGGATGCCCCGAAGTGCAGCAACTGGGCGTCGCTCGTGATGAAGACCAGGTCATCGCCGTCGTTGCCCTGGGCGACCCCAACGACCTCGTCGCCCGGCTTCAGGGAGATGACCTCGAAGTCGGGTTTCGACGGCAGGCCCGGTGCAACCCGTTTCACAACGCCCTGTGCGGTGCCGAGGGCGATCGGATCGTCGGATGACAGCGACACGAGGCCGAGCACGCGCTCCTTCTTGTTCGTCAAGGCCAGGTAATCGGCGATTCTCGCCCCAGCAGCGAGTTGGATCGAGTTCGCGGGCACCGAGGGCAGGTCGACCGCCGTGAAGCGAACGAGCCGGCCGAGCGAGGTGAGGGCACCGACCTCGGCCCGGGAGGTCGCATCGAGCACCGAACGAATCGCGTCGTGCTTGCTGCGGCGCTTGGCGGTCGGCAGCTCTGACCCGTCTTCCGGCAGGTCGACACGGATGATGCGGCCCGTCGTCGAGAGGAAGATGCGGCAGGGCGCATCCGCGATCTGCAGGTCTGGCGCCGCCGCACGCGCGGATCGGGACGTGGTCGTCGCTATCGACGGCCGCGCCTCAGTGAGAAGTGTGCGCCGAGGCGTGCCGAATCGTTCCGCCGTGGCCTCGAGCTCGTCCGAGACGAGGAGGCGCAGTCGAGCGGGGTCGGCCAGGATGGCTTCGAGTTCGGCGATCTCGCGGATCAGCTGGTCGCGCTCGGTCTCGAGCTCGATGCGGCTGAACCGGGTCAGTCGCCGCAGCCGCAGTTCGAGGATGTACTCGGCCTGCACCTGGCTCAGGTCGAAGACCTCCATGAGGCGCGTGCGAGCGGCATCGCTGTCGTCGGAGGTGCGGATGACCTGGATAACCTCGTCGATATCGAGGATGGCCACCAGGAGGCCCTCGACGAGGTGCAGGCGCTCCCTGCGCCGGGCCAGGCGGTACTGGCTGCGACGGGTGACAACCGACAGCCGGTGGTCCACGTAGACCTGCAGCAGCTCTTTTAGCCCCAGGGTGCGCGGGCCGCCGTCGACGAGGGCGACATTGTTGATGCTGAAACCATCTTCAAGCGGGGTCAGCCGGTAGAGCTGCTCGAGCACGGCCTCGGGGCTGAAGCCGGTCTTGATCCCGATGACGAGTCGCAGGCCGTGCTTGCGGTCGGTGAGGTCGGTGACATCCGAGATGCCGCTGATCTTCTTAGAGTTGACGCCGTCCTTGATCTTCTCGATGACGCGCTCGGGCCCGACGAGGTATGGCAGTTCGGTCACGACGAGCCCGCTCTTACGGGCCGAGATCGCTTCGACGCTCACCTTTGCGCGCGTCTTGAACGCGCCCCGGCCGGTGGCGTAGGCGTCGCGGATGCCCGCAAGCCCGATTATCGTGCCACCGGTGGGAAGGTCCGGACCGGGTACGAACTCCATCAGGTCGTCGAGTGACGCATCCGGATTATCGAGCAGATGGCGTGCCGCACCGATGACCTCGATGAGGTTGTGGGGGGCCATGTTCGTGGCCATGCCGACCGCGATACCGCTCGCACCGTTGACCAGCAGGTTCGGAAACGCGGCCGGAAGCACCTCTGGCTGCGTGAACTGGTTGTCGTAGTTGGGGATGAAGTTGACGACGTCTTCGTCGAGGCCGTCGGTCATCGCGAGAGCGGCGCCATCCAGTCGCACCTCGGTGTAGCGCGGGGCCGCCGGGCCGTCGTCGAGGGATCCGAAGTTGCCGTGCCCGTCGATCAGTGGCACGCGCAGCATGAAGTCCTGGGTCAGTCGCACCATGGCGTCGTAGATGGATGCGTCGCCGTGCGGATGCAGCTTGCCCATCACGTCGCCGACGACCCGGCTCGACTTCACGTGCCCGCGATCGGGGCGCAGACCCATCTCCGTCATCTGGTACAGGATGCGGCGCTGAACCGGTTTCAGGCCGTCGCGGGCATCCGGAAGTGCGCGTGAATAGATGACCGAGTACGCGTATTCGAGGAACGAGCCCTGCATTTCGGCGGAGACATCGACGTCTTCGATGCGCTCGCCCGGGGCCTCAGTTGTCGCACCGTCAGGAACGGGGGTGGGAGGAGTAGCCATAAGATTGCCCCCATGTTACCGGGGCCCGCTGTCGACCGGTTGAGCCTTGCCGACGTGTTGCCGAGTTGTCTCGCCGCGCTCGGCTCCGAGGCCAACCGGCTTGGATTTCCGGGGGCGAACCGAGTAGTGCTCGTGCTGGTCGACGGCATGGGAGCAGCAGCTCTCCGGGCTCGGGCGGGCCACGCCCGAGCCATGAGCGCTGCGCTCGATCGCACGATCGACTCGGTGTTTCCCACGACGACCGCCGCGGCACTGGCGACGCTCACGACGGGACAATCGCCGGGCCGGCACGGCCTGGTCGGCTACTCGGTGCTGGACTCGCAGCACGACCGGGTGGTGAACCAACTCAGCGGGTGGGATGACGACCTGATCCCTGAGACCTGGCAGCGCAGGCGAACCCTGTTCGAGTCGGCGGTCGACGAGGGCTACTCGGCTGTGGCCGTGGGTCCGTCGCGCTTTCTGGGCAGCGGCTTCACGCGGGCGGTGTTGCGCGGCGCCGAGTACCGGGTCGCTGCGACCATCGCCGACCGGTTTGTACTGGCCGCGCGCTGGCTTCGGGAAACGGGTGCTCCCGGCATCCTGTACCTGTATGTGCCCGAACTCGATTCGATCGCGCATTCTCACGGCTGGGAGTCCGCGGAGTGGACCGAGCGCCTCGAGGTGGTCGAAGCGCAGCTGCGCCAGCTGGTCGCGGCGTTGCGGCCGGGGGATGCCGCACTGGTGACCGCCGATCATGGGATCGTCGACATCCAGCCATCCTCGCACCTGCTCATCGACAGCGCGCCCGAACTCATCCGAGGCGTCCGGTTCGTCGCTGGCGAACCGCGCTGCCTGCAGCTGCACTTCGAGCCGACCCTGACGGGGGCTGACCGGAGTGCGCTCGTCGAGCGCTGGAGGGATGCCGAGTCGGACCGCTCCTGGATCGCGACCCGAGCCGAAGCCATCGAGGCCGGCTGGTTCGGTGAGGTCGACGATGAGGTCCTGCCGCGAATCGGCGACCTGCTGGTTGCGGCACGCAAGAATGTCGCCTACTACGACGGCCGCACGGCTAGCGCACACTCACTCGCGATGGTGGGCCAACATGGGTCGTGGTCGCCGGCAGAACTGCAGATCCCGCTGCTGCGATTCGGAGCATTCGCGTAGAACCCCATCGACCCGAGGGGCGCGGGTGCTCGAGTGACGGAGCAGCGCCCGTTAGGCCAGGTCGTCGTCGGGGCGCGCGCCGAAGACGATCTCGTCCCAGGTGGGCATCGTCTGGCGGCCCTTGCGCACGCGCGGCTGGCCGCCCGTGTTCCGAGCCGACGGTTGCGGCGCGGTCGACGCCATGGTGGGGAGCTCGGTTGGAATGTCGACGATGCGGATCGTGCCCGTCGACGGGTGGTTCGACACGGGCGGCGCGAATTGCTGCGCCTGCTCCTCGAACGAGCTCTCCTCGTAGGTGGCGGCCTCCCGCACGCCACGGCGGCGACGCAGGGCTTCGAGCAGGTCGGCCGTCTGGTTCATCTCGGCCGGTTCATCCGGCTCCGGGTGCACGCGGCTGCGGGTGGCGGCTTCCAGGCGTTCCCGTGCCTCAGGCGCATCGGGCTCGCCGAGGTCGAATGCGCCGCTGTCGAAGCGGCTAGCGTCGTGCGACCGCTCCTCCTGGTGCACGGCGCGCAGGCGCGGGATAAGGCTGCCGGTGGCGTTGCCCTGCTGGGACAGCGTGACCGCCTCGTTGTTCATGGGATCGAGCGCCTGCTTCTTCGGGTCGAAGTGCCAGCGCGCATCGTGGTCGATCTGGTCCGCGGTGAACGAGAGCTTCACGATCCACCCGGTGGCGGCATCCTTCCAGCTCGCCCAGCGTTCGCTGACCGCGCCGAGATCCACGAGCCGCGAACGGATCGCCATGCCGAAGTTCACACCCTCGCCCAGCGGGTCCGTTTCGAGCACCGTGTGCACCGGCACGCTCAGCGCGCTGGTGACGATGAACTCGCGTTCGGCGAGCACTGGGCCCTCGAACTTCTGGATGTGGTCGAGCGGCGCGCCGGTAATAGTCGCGACGTCCTCCGCCGACATGCCAGAGCGAATGTGCGCCTGGATGTCTCGCGGGGCGAGTCTCTGCCCGATGCTCGGATCGGGCGTCACCTGCCTGATCTTGAGCTGCAGCACGTCGTCGACCGGCAGTCGGTAACGGGTGCCGTCGTCGTCTGAGACGAGTAACGCACCATCTTCTGTACCGATTACGCGTAGGTCCTGCATGGTCAAAAGCCCTCCGGCTGTCGCAATTCCCCCCAAGAATGACACGCATTGGGGCGGATTCTCGGGAATAGACCGGGCGTGCCGCAAGTTACATCAGCCGACAACCCCCGGCTGTGAGCTCGCGGTTTGCTATTCGGCTCCCATTCATGCAAACTGTGGCCGCCGATTTGGATTATTTAGGCACCTAAAGAAGTGGATGGGCATGGCAACCGATTACGACGCACCCCGCAAGACCGACGATGACTCAGACAGCATCGAGGCCCTCAAGGAGCGCGTCCCGGACAAGATGTCCGGCCAGGTGGATGTCGACGACGCCGACAACCCCGGCAGCTTCGAACTGGCCGGCCAGGATCTCTCCGACCTCGATCTCGACGTCGTTGTTCTCCCGCCCCAGGCGGACGAGTTCACGTGCGTCAACTGTTTCCTTGTGAAGCACCGCTCGCAGCTCGACCACGACACCAAGCTCGGGCCGATCTGTGCAGAGTGCGCAGCGTAGCGGAGCACTTACGGGCACAGTGCGCAGCGTAGCTAGCTGTTGACGGGTGCCTTGGCCTTGGCCAGCGCGGCCACCAGGTCGGCGGGATGACGCGTCGAGATGATCCAGTACGGCGTTGGATCGCTGGCGTCGAGTACGTCGACCTTGACGACGGGCGAGATCCAGCCGCGGATCACGAGCCAGGCACGGGCATCCAGTTTGGGCCCGCGCTGCTCGGTGGCGGCGGTTCCGGTGTATCCGGTTGCTTCGCCGACGTTGGGTAACGGCAGCTGGGCGCGCCCGGCCACGAGCATCGCGTCGGTGACTTCGATGCGCGGCGAGCCGACCACGAGCAGGATCACGATCGCTGAATAGAGCACCGCCGCGCAGATCACGCCCACCGTCTGGTTGATCGGAAGGAAGACCAGCAGGCTCGCGGGGATGATCAATGCCGAGATGACGAAGATCATCGGGCCCGGAAGTAACCGCTCGCGGTATATCAACATGGGTCTATTGCATCACTTATCTGCATTACCCTCGACTCGTGGCTGAAGTGATCGAGGTTCTGATCGGCTCCGGGCAGGTTCCGGAGTATTCGCACCCCGGCGACGCCGGAGCCGACCTGCATGCGGCTGAGGCCGTCGAGCTGGCTCCGGGCCAGCGTGCGACGGTGGGAACCGGTGTTTCGATCGCCCTGCCGAACGGCTTCGTGGGCTTCGTAGTCCCGCGCAGCGGCCTGGCCGCCAAGCACGGCATCACTATTGTGAACAGTCCGGGAACGGTGGATGCGGGCTACCGCGGCGAGATCCGGGTGACGCTTCTGAACACGGACAGGTCGGCGAGCTACTCTGTTGCGGTTGGCGACAGGATCGCGCAACTCATCGTGCAGCCCGTCACTCGGGCACGGTTCATCCCGGTGGATCGGCTTCCCGGCAGTGAGCGCGGCGAGTCGGGTTTTGGTTCCACCGGCTATTCCACCCCGACACCACCGACCGGACGCTAACACCCAACGAGGAGAGCCAGCGTGAGTGATACCACCGAGTACGACGCGACACCGGATGAGCCGAAGTCGGCTCCCGCGGATCGCGAGACCAACGGACCCCTCGATGACAGCGAGGCGAACGCGGTTCGCCCATACGTCGACCTCGGAGGGGTGAAGATCGTTCCGCGCGCCGACCTGCAACTGAGACTCGAAGTCGAGGAGGGCACCAACCGCGTTGTTGCGGTGGCCATGGATTACGCGGGTTCGACGCTCCAGGTGCAGCCGTTCGCTGCACCGCGTACGAGTGGACTGTGGGCCGAGATCCGCGACCAGATCGTCGACCAGATCCAGAAGCAGGGCGGAACGACGCGAATCGCCCCTGGTCCGTTCGGCCCTGAGGTGCTCGCCCAGATTCCCGCGACGCTTGCGGGGGAGACGGGTTCGCGACTGGTTCGGTTCGTTGGAGTGGATGGGCCGCGCTGGTTCCTGCGCGGCGTCATCTCCGGCGAGGCGGCCGTCGACCCGGAGGCCGCATCGTACGTCGAAGACCTTTTCCGCAGCGTCGTAGTCGTCCGAGGCAACACCCCGATGCCGCCGCGTGACCTCATCCCCCTGCACATGCCGGCCAATGCGGGGGACGTCTAAGTGGCGGACGACGAGAAGGATGTGCCGAGCTTCTCCGAGAGCCTGGCGGCGGCTGCGAGGCAGAGCGGCTTCGCGCAGCTGAAGCCGGGGGAGACGCCAACCGCGCGCGCTGTGCTGGCAGCGGTCGGGGGCGTGCGAGGCATCCTCGAGTCGATCGTGCCGGGAATCGTCTACCTGGCGATCTACCTCACGACGCACAACCTGCTGCTGGCCGTTCTGGTGCCTGCCTTCGTTGCGCTGGTGTTCGTGGTCGCCCGCGCCGGCACCAGGTCCAACCTGTCCAGCGCGGTCACCGGCGCCGTATTGCTCGCGATCACCGCGGTCCTCACCCTCGTGACCGGGCGGCCGGTCAACAACTTCGTGCCGGGCATGGTGATCAACGGGGTCGGTTTCGTGGTCATGCTGGTGAGCATCCTGGTCCGCTGGCCCGTCATCGGCATTGCGGTCGGCCTTCTGTTCGGCGATGTGGAGGGGTGGCGAAAGGACGACGCCAAACGGCGTGTGCTCGCCCTCGCGACCTGGCTCTGGGTCGGCCTGTTCGCCGTCCGACTCGCCATTGAACTGCCGCTGTATTTTGCGAACAACGTGGCCGCGCTCGGCGTCGTCCGCATCATCACCAGCGTGCCGCTGTACGCGCTCGTACTCTGGGCGACGTGGTTCCTGGTGCGGGGTGTCTACGCTGGAGACAGGACCGCGGATGACGAGCGGGACGAGCCGGAACCGGAGTGATTCCGATGGGTTCCGACGCTTGGCAGAGGTGCTAGATTTATCTTGATATCAAGATACTTTTGCAATATCGAGTTCCAACAAATCAGGTAAGTACGGCAGGGAGACGGCAATGGCGGCAGTCAACAGTTTCGGCGCACAAGACACACTGAAGGTCGGGGAAACCGACTACGAGGTGTTCAGAGTCGACAAGGTCGCGGGCTACGAGAAGCTGCCGTTCAGTCTCAAGGTGCTGCTGGAGAACCTGCTGCGCACCGAAGACGGCGCGAACGTCACCAAGGCGCATATCCAGGCGCTCGGCTCCTGGGTGCCCACGGCAGAGCCCGACACCGAGATCCAGTACACGCCGGCTCGCGTCGTCATGCAGGACTTCACCGGCGTTCCCTGCATCGTCGACCTCGCCACTATGCGCGAGGCCGTTTCCGCGCTCGGCGGAGACCCGACGAAGATCAACCCGCTTGCCCCCGCAGAGCTGGTCATCGACCACTCGGTCATCGCCGACCTGTTTGGCACGGAGAACGCCTTCGAGCGCAACGTGGAGCTCGAATACGAACGCAACGGCGAGCGTTACCAGTTTCTGCGCTGGGGCCAAACCGCGTTCGACGACTTCAAGGTCGTGCCGCCGGGAACCGGCATAGTGCACCAGGTGAACATCGAGCACCTCGCGCGAGTGACCTACACGCGGGAGGTCGGCGGCGTGCTGCAGGCCTACCCCGACACGCTCGTCGGCACCGATTCGCACACCACGATGGTCAACGGCCTCGGCGTGCTCGGTTGGGGCGTCGGCGGCATCGAGGCCGAGGCGGCCATGCTCGGCCAGCCCGTCTCAATGCTCATCCCGAAGGTGGTCGGGTTCAAACTCTCCGGTTCGATCCCGACCGGCGTGACCGCAACGGATGTCGTGCTCACCATCACCCAGGCGCTGCGCAAGCACGGCGTCGTCGGAAAGTTCGTCGAGTTCTACGGGGAGGGCGTCGGCGAGGTACCGCTCGCGAACCGCGCCACCATCGGCAACATGAGCCCGGAGTTCGGTTCGACCGCCGCCATGTTCCCGATCGATGACGTGACCCTCGACTACCTGCGCCTCACCGGACGCAGCGACGAGCAGGTCGCGCTGGTCGAGGCCTACTCGAAGCTCCAGCACCTGTGGCACGACCCCTCGGTGGAGCCCGTGTTCAGCGAGTACCTCGAGCTGGACCTGTCGACCGTCGTTCCGTCGATCGCCGGACCGAAGCGTCCGCAGGACCGCGTGGAGCTGAGCCGCGCGAAGAGCCAGTTCGAAATCGACCTGGGTGCTTACGCGAGCGACGACGACCTGTCCCGGGTGGATGCCTCGCTCGAGGGGTCGTTCCCCGCCTCCGATCCCAGCGGCTTCACCGCCCAAGACGAGAACTCGGCTCACGAGCACTCGCACAAGCACACCCACGCGGCGAACGCGCCGGCGACCGCGTCGCATCCGACCGAGGTCATCCTCGAAAACGGCGAAGGGTTCGTCCTCGACCACGGAGCTGTCGCCATCGCCGCGATCACCTCGTGCACCAATACCTCGAACCCGTCCGTCATGCTGGCCGCCGGCCTTCTGGCGCGCAACGCGAGTATGAAGGGCCTGAAGTCGAAGCCGTGGGTCAAGACCACCCTTGCACCCGGATCGAAGGTCGTCACCGACTACTACGAAAAGGCCGGCCTGACCGGGTACCTCGAGGACCTCGGCTTCTACACGGTCGGCTACGGCTGCACGACCTGCATCGGCAACTCCGGTCCACTCATCGAAGAGATCTCGGCCGCGGTCAACCAGAACGACCTCGCCGTCACCGCGGTGCTTTCCGGCAACCGTAACTTCGAGGGACGCATCAACCCCGACGTGAAGATGAACTACCTGGCGTCTCCGCCCCTCGTCATCGCCTACGCACTTGCGGGTTCGATGAACTTCGACTTCGAAAAAGACGCTCTCGGCCAGGACACCGACGGCCAGGACGTCTTTCTCGCCGACATCTGGCCCGATGCGGCCGAGGTGCAGGCGACGATCGATTCGTCGATCGACACGAGCATGTTCACCCACGAGTACGCGGGAGTCTTCGACGGCGACGAGCGCTGGCGCTCGCTTCCGACGCCAACAGGCGCGACGTTCGAGTGGGATGAGAAGTCGACCTACGTACGCAAGCCCCCATACTTCGACGGAATGACCATCGAGACCACACCGGTCGCCAGCATCACCGGCGCTCGCGTTCTCGCCAAGCTCGGCGACTCGGTCACCACCGACCACATCAGCCCCGCGGGGTCGATCAAGGCCGACAGCCCGGCCGGCAAATACCTCGACGAGCACGGAGTCGACCGCAAGGACTACAACTCCTACGGCTCCCGCCGTGGCAACCACGAGGTGATGATTCGTGGCACGTTCGCGAACATCCGGCTGCGCAACCAGCTGCTCAACGACGTCGAGGGCGGTTACACGCGCGACTTCACCCAGGCGGATGGCCCGCAGTCGTTCATCTACGACGCCAGCATCAACTACCAGGAGAAGGGCATCCCGCTCGTGATCCTCGGTGGCAAAGAGTACGGTTCCGGGTCATCCCGTGACTGGGCGGCGAAGGGAACGAGCCTGCTCGGCGTCAAGGCGGTCATCAGCGAGAGCTTCGAGCGTATCCACCGTTCCAACCTCATCGGCATGGGTGTGCTCCCGTTACAGTTCCCGACCGGCGAGTCTGCGGAATCACTCGGCCTCGACGGCACCGAGAGCATCGACATCACGGGTGTGGAAGAACTGAATGAGGGTCGCACTCCGAAGACTCTTCATGTGGTGGCAAAATCGACCGGGAACTCCGCGTCCGGCAAGAACGACATCGAGTTCGACGCTGTGCTGCGAATCGACACGCCCGGTGAGGCCGACTACTACCGCAACGGGGGAATCCTCCAGTACGTTCTTCGGTCGCTGGTCTGACGGCATCCGGTTCGCTGCGCCGACGCGACTGCGGCGCAGTACGACTCGCGTCAACCCCCGAAGTTCGTCGCGCCCGAAAGCGTATGGTATCTAGGTGAGCCTGCTTGAGAACATCCACGGCCCGCGTGACCTCGACGGACTGACCGATGCGCAGCTGAACGAGCTCGCCCGGGAGATCCGTGACTTCCTGGTCGCCGAAGTGTCGAAGACCGGTGGCCATCTCGGTCCGAACCTCGGTGTCGTCGAACTGACCCTCGCCATCCACGCGGTCTTCGACTCGCCCAAGGATGCGATCGTGTGGGACACGGGACACCAGAGCTACGTGCACAAGCTGCTGACCGGTCGGCAGGACTTCAGTACCCTGCGCCAGCTCGGCGGCCTCGCCGGGTACCCGCAGCGCAGTGAATCGGTGCACGACATCGTCGAGAGTTCGCATGCCTCGAGCTCCCTGTCGTGGGCCGACGGTATCTCGCGCGCATTCGCCATGACAGGGCAGGATGATCGCTACGTCGTCGCAGTCGTGGGTGATGGTGCTCTTACGGGCGGCATGACGTGGGAAGCGCTCAACAACATCAGCGACGACAACTCGCGCAAACTCATCATCGTCGTCAACGACAACGGCCGCTCCTACGCTCCTACGATCGGCGGCATGGCGCGGTTCCTGAACTCGGTGCGCACCCGGCGCACGTACCGCACGCTGCACATCTCGAGCACGCGGTTCTTCAGCCACCTCGGTGGGCCGGCTCGGGCGTTCTACCGTGGTATCCGCGGCGGCCTGCATGGTTTCCTTTCGAGGTTTACCAACAATGAGGCGCTGTACTCGAACCTCGACATCAAGTACATCGGGCCGGTCGACGGCCACGACATCCACGCGATGGAGCTCGCCCTCCGGCAGGCGAAGAACTACGGGGCACCGGTTCTGGTGCACGCGATCACCCAGAAGGGCCGCGGGTACGAGCCGGCGCTGCACGACGTCGCGGACCAGTTCCACGCGGTCGGGCACATCGACCCGGAGACAGGCGAGCCGATCGAAACGCCGAGCCGGCCATCCTTCACCTCGGTCTTCGCCGATGAGATTCTGCAGGTCGCCACGGAGAACCCCCGAGTCGTAGGCATAACAGCTGCGATGCTTCGCCCGACCGGGCTGCACCGTTTCGCCGAGAAGTTCCCTGACCGGGTGTTCGACGTCGGCATCGCCGAGCAGCACGCGGTCACGTCGGCGGCCGGTATGGCATTCGGAGGGCTGCACCCCGTCGTCGCGCTCTACGCGACCTTCGTGAACCGCGCGTTCGACCAGGTGCTCATGGATGTCGCGCTTCACAAAGCCGGCGTCACTTTCGTACTCGACCGGGCCGGCGTCACAGGGCCGGACGGCCCGAGCCATCACGGCATGTGGGACCTCGCGATCCTGCAGGTGGTGCCGGGCATCCGTCTCTCTGCTCCGCGGGACGCCTCTCGACTGCGCGAGGAGTTGCGCGAGGCGGTGGCGATCGATGATGCGCCGACCGTGCTCAGATTCTCGAAGGCGTCGGTGGGCAACGAATACGAGGCAACCAGACGCACCGTCGACGGCGTGGATGTGCTGCGCGAGGCTGCGCACAAGGACGTTCTGATCGTCACCGTAGGCCCGATGGCAGAGCTCGGGCTGCAGGTCGCCGATCGTCTCGCCGCACAAGGTATCGGCGCCACGGTGATCGACCCGCGCTGGGTGGTTCCCGTGCCGGAGAGCGTCATATCGATGGCGGGGGACCACCGAATCGTCGTTTCGATCGAAGACGGCGTGCGGGTCGGCGGCATCGGAACGCGCATCCGGCAAGACCTGCGTGCGGCCGGTATCGACACCGCAGTGACGGAGCTCGGCCTGCCGGACGAGTTCCTGCAGCACGGCTCCCGTGAGGAGCTGCTCGACATGGTCGGTCTGAACCCGCAGAAGATCGCTCGCGACCTGGTGGCCCAGGTGCTGGGCAGCCGCGTGCCGGTGGCACGACCCCTGCCCGAAGACGAGCAGCGCTCGATCGCCGCCAACGCGGAGTCCGACGAGCGCTAGGCGCCCCCCTCAAAGTACCGATTTGTCACGACTGTGCCGACACGTTGCGGTGCAGTCGTGACAAATCGGTACTTGCAAAGGCCGAATTGACTTAGAGTGCACTCTAAGTTCTAGCCTGATGACATGACCCTGGTTGATGCATCGCTTTCCATTTCAGAAGCCGCCGAACGCACAGGACTCTCGACTCACACACTGCGTTACTACGAGCGCGAGGGCCTCATGCTGAGCGGTGTCGACCGCGCATCGTCGAGCCATCGGCGGTATTCCGATGGCGACATCACCTGGGTCGAATTCCTCACCAAGCTGAGGTCGACGGCGATGCCGATCGCAAAGGTGCGCGAGTACGTCGACCTGGTGCGCC
>Ga0302314_10000847_pt1 | contig 56769 bp, 44 predicted proteins | sample III_Palsa_N2_3_FD_200533 | JGI IMG/M metagenome (GOLD analysis project Ga0302314, IMG submission 200533) | Peat permafrost microbial communities from Stordalen Mire near Abisko, Sweden - III_Palsa_N2_3 | ecosystem: Environmental > Terrestrial > Soil > Palsa > Peat permafrost | place: Sweden...
GCCTACGATACTCCCGGTCAGGGTGATGTGGAACCGTCAGTGCAGGGATTGCAGCAGGGTTTCCAGGGCGTCGGTGGAGATGGGTTTGGTCAGATGATGGTCGAATCCGGCGCGAAAGGCCTGGTCGCGGTCCGCCTGCTGGCCCCAGCCGGTGATGGCGATCAGATCGGTCTTGCTACCCCACGGTGCGGCACGAATCTGGCGGGCAACGTCATACCCGTTGAGGTCGGGCAGCCCGATATCCAGCAGCACGACATCAGGATGCAGCGTCGCCGCGAGCACCAGGGCCTCACGTCCCGTATAGGCCGTGCGTACCTGGTGGCCGGAGAGCTCCAGCAGGGTCTTGCAGCTCTCGGCCGCGTCCTCGTTGTCATCCACGATCATGATCTGCAGTCCCCGGTGCGCAACTTGCGACTCGGCGGTGACCCGGGCGACATCATCATCCTGCGCAGGATCGATCACGGGCAACCGCACGATGAATTCACTGCCCTGGTTCGGCCCCTCACTGCTGGCCGTGACCTCGCCGCCGTGCAGCGTAACCAGGCCACGCACCAACGCGAGCCCGACGCCGAGCCCGCCCTCGGTACGCTCCAGTGCGGAGTGCGCCTGCGTAAAGAGTGTGAACAGCCGCGGCATCAGTTCGGCTGAGATGCCGATCCCGTTATCGCGAATCGAGATCACGACGTTGTTCTGCTCACGATGTCCTCTGATCTGGATGCGGCCCTTGGCGCGGGTGTAACGGGCGGCGTTGATGAGCAGGTTCGAGAAGACCTGGGTGAGACGGACCGCATCGGCCTGCAGCAGGACCGGCTCCTCGGGCAGATCGAGCCAGACACTGTGCTGCTTGGCATCGATCACGGGTCGCGCGGCATCGACTGCCGCCTCGATCACCGTGGTCAGATCGGTGCGGGTCTTCTTCAATTCGATCGCGCCGCGGGTGATGCGTGAAACGTCGAGCAGGTCATCCAGCAGATGGCTCATGTGCACCACCTGCCGCTCGATGATCTCGTTGGCGCGCGTGCGCTGCTCGTGCGTCAGTCCGGACTTGCGGATCGTCGCCAGGGCATAACGGACGGGGGCGAGCGGATTGCGCAGCTCATGGGCGAGCAGTGCCAGAAACTCGTCCTTGCGGCGGTCACCTTCGCGCAAAGACTCCTCGCGCAGCCGTAGCGCCTGCTCCATCTTGCAGCGGCGGATGAAGTCGCAGGCGTGGCTCACGAACAGATCGAGCAACCGCAGCTGATGTTCGCTGGGGCGGTGGACTGCCTCGAAGTGAGTCGAGAGCATGCCGAACGGCGTATCGTCCGGGCCGATCAGCGGCGTGGACACGACCGCACGATAGCCGGTGGCCCGGGCGATTTCGCGCAGCGGTGCACAGCGGGGGTCGGACTCCACGTCCTCGATGACCATGCGCTCTCCGGCCTTGAGCGCGCGCGCGCAGGAGGAGTCGTCCTGCGTCGTCACCTCGCCGAACAATTCGAGGAACGATTCGTCGAAGCCGCGATGCGCCACGATCCGCAAGGTGGTCGCGGCCTCATCCAGAAGCTGAATGTTGCCCTTCTGCGCACCCAGCAGCTCCATCACCGCGCTCAGGATCTCTTCCAGTCCCGCCTGCAGTGTGTGGCAGCTCCACAGTCGCGCCGTGCATTCGTTGAGTCTTTCGAGCCCATGGGCCTGCGCCACCCGTTCGGATATGTCCCGGGCGATCTTCGATGCCCCGACGATCCTGCCATCCGGACTGCGAATCGGGGAAACGGTGAGCGACACCGGAACCCGCCGGCCGGCCTTGGTGATGCGTACGGTCTCGAAGTGCTCGACGCGCTCACCGCGCCGCACTTTTTCCAGGATGCGCCGCTCTTCGGCGTGCAGTTCCTCCGGAATGACCGTGGTGATCGGCTTACCGATAACTTCAGTGGCTTTGTAGCCGAACAGGCGTTCGGCCCCCGCGTTCCACGTTTGAATCAGACCCTCGAGGGTCTTGCTGACGATGGCATCGTCGGATGAATCGACGAGAGCGGCGAGGCGAGCCCGCTCCAGAAAGCTCCCATTTTCCGCCTCGGTATCCGGCGACGCGGAGCGGACTTCGGTTGAGGGATGAGCCGCTGTCATTACCCGGACATTATAGGCGTGCAGGGGTTGCCCCAGCCAAGACACGGGCGTTGTAGGCGCCCGCCTACAGTCATAACGCGGCGCCCAGGGGCATATGCCTGTTTGAAAGGACTCGCTAGAATTCACAGTTCAACAGTTGCGGCGAATAAGGATAAGAAGGTGGCTAAACGCCGGTCTTCGGACAGCAGTCCTGGTTTCCTCGCGGGCGGTGGCGAGCTCGGCGAGCTGATCCGAAATTTCGACTGGGAGGGCACCTCCCTAGGGCCGCCGGAAACCTGGCCGCAGAGCCTGCGCATGGTGCTGCGGATCATGCTCGCCTCGCGCCAGCCGATCTGGATCGGCTGGGGCAAGGATCTCATCTATTTCTACAACGACCCCTACAAGGCGATCGTCGGGGGCAAGCATCCCTGGGCTCTGGGACGTCCCACCACCGAGGTCTGGCGGGAAATCTGGCAGGACATCGGCCCGCTGCTCGATACGGCGGTGCACGGCGGTCGCGGTACCTACGTCGAAGCCCAGCTGCTCATCATGGAGCGCAACGGCTATCCCGAGGAGACTTATTACACCTTCTCGTACAGTCCGGTTCCTAACGATGACGGTACGGTGGGCGGCATCTTCTGCGCCAACAGCGATGATACCCGGCGGGTCATCGGCGAGCGCCAGCTCGGGCTGTTGCGAAACCTGGCCGCGGATACGGCGCACGCGCGCACCCGGGAGGAAGTCTGCGAGCGCGCGGCGCAGGCATTTGCGAGCAATCCGCACGATCTGCCCTTCGCGATGCTCTATCTTGCCGATCCGGGCACCGCGACCATGAAACTCGCCAGCGCGGCGGGCGTCGCACCCGGTGACCGTGTGGCCCCCGTGAGCGTGGCGCTCGAGGATGAGTCGCTGTGGCCTTTCGGTGAAGTGCTGCGCTCGCAGGGCGAGAAGATCGTCAGTGACCTGTCCGGCAAGGCAATCCGCTTTCCCTCGGGGCCATGGCCGCAGATGCCGATGCAGGCCGCACTGTTGCCGGTGTCGGCAAGCGGTGAGGGTGGACGCGCCGGCGTGCTCGTGGTCGGCCTGAATCCGTTTCGCCTGCTCGATGGGGACTATCGCAGTTTCCTGCAACTGATCGCGGGTCAGATCAGTGCCGCCATCTCGAACGCGCAGGCCTACCAGGAGGAGCGGCGGCGCGCCGAGGCGCTGGCGGAGATCGACCGCGCCAAGACCACCTTCTTCTCCAACGTCAGTCACGAGTTCCGCACCCCGCTGACGCTGATGCTGGGTCCGATCGAGGATGCGCTGAATGATCGCAGCGCGAACGCGCTGCCGACCCCGCAACGCCAGCGGCTGGAGACGGCGCATCACAACAGTCTGCGACTGCTGAAACTCGTCAACACGCTGCTCGATTTCTCGCGCATCGAGGCCGGCCGCGTCGAGGCGAGTTTCGAGGCGACCGACCTTGGGACCTTCACCGCGGAGCTCGCATCAAATTTCCACTCCGCGACGCAGAAGGCCGGCCTCAAGCTCGTGATCCAATGTCCGCAGTTGCCGTATCCGGTCTACGTTGACCGCGACATGTGGGAGAAAATCATCCTCAATCTGCTGTCGAACGCCTTCAAATTCACCTTTGAAGGCGAGATCGACGTGCAGACCCGGGTGTCTGCCGACGGCAATTCGGCGGAAGTCATCGTCCACGACACCGGTGTCGGCATACCGACCAGCGAACTGCCCAGGCTCTTCGAGCGCTTTCAACGCGTCGAGGGTCAAAGAAGCCGCTCGTTCGAAGGCTCGGGCATCGGACTTGCGCTGGTGCAGGAACTGGTGCGACTGCTCGGTGGCACCATCGCCGTGGAGAGCGTCGCCGGGGAGGGCTCGACTTTCGTGGTCTCCATTCCCTTCGGCACCGCACACCTGTCGTCCCGGCGTATCAGCCAGCAACGGCCGCGGCCGCAAACGTCAATGCGCGCCGAGTCGTATGTGGAGGAGGCGCTGCGCTGGCTCCCCGAAGCGGATCAGGGCGTCTGGGACAGCGTCGCGGATCGCCCGAACGACGCGGCCGACCTGCTGTTCGGGGACAGCACTGTCGGCGCGCGGGTCCTCGTCGTCGATGACAATGCCGACATGCGCCGCTATTTGCGCCGACTGCTCGATCAGCGTTGGGAGGTCGAGACGGTCGCGGATGGGCGCCAGGCGCTGGCGGCGATTGGCCGCCGCCGGCCCGATCTGGTGCTGACCGATGTGATGATGCCGGAACTGGACGGCTATGGACTGCTGCGCGAACTGCGGTCGGATCCGGCATTGCGCGATCTGCCGGTCATTCTGCTATCGGCCCGTGCGGGAGAGGATGCGCGGATCGAGGGCCTGGATGCCGGTGCGGACGATTACCTGACCAAGCCTTTCTCGGCCCGCGAGCTGATCGCCCGCGTCAACGCCAACCTGGAGATGGTCCGCCTGCGGCGCGAGGCCACGCGCGAGTTGCGTGAAAGCGAGGCGCGGTTCCGCAACATGGCGGACAACTCGCCCGTGATGATGTGGATGACGGATCCGAGCGGAGCGCTCACCTACCTGAATCGCGGCTGGACGGAGTTCACGGGGCAGAAAATGGAGGAAGCACTCGGTGTCGGTGCCTGGCAGGCGCTTCATCCCGACAACGTCGAGGCGTCCCGACGCGGGTTCTTCGCAGCAAATGCCGCGCGGGAGGCGTTCCGCGCCGAGTATCAGCTGCGGCGCGCCGACGGCGTCTATCGCTGGACTATGAGCGCCGCGGCGCCGCGCCTCAGCGATTCGGGCGAATATCTCGGTTACATCGGTTCGGTGATCGACATCACGGAACGCAAGGAAGCCGAACAGGTTCTGCAGCAGGCAAACGAACTGCTGGAGGCGCGGGTCGCCGCGGCGATCGCCGAACGCGCCGATGCCGAGGCGCAGCTGCGGCAGGCGCAGAAGATGGAAGCGGTCGGCAGGCTCACGGGGGGCGTGGCGCATGACTTCAACAACGTCCTGCAGGTGATCGGCGGCAATCTGCAGCTCCTGACGCGCGATGTGGGCGGCAATCTGCGCGCCGAGCACCGGCTCGAGACGGCCGTTGCCGCGCTGAATCGCGGTTCCAAGCTCGCCTCCCAGCTGCTGGCTTTCGCCCGTCGCCAGCCGCTCGCGCCCAAGGTCATCAATCTGGGCAGATTGATTCGCGGGGTCGACGACATGCTCAGGCGCGCGCTCGGCGAGGGCATCGAGATCGAGACGGTCCTGGCCGGCGGGTTGTGGAACACCTTCGTCGATACGGTGCAGGTCGAAAACGCACTGCTCAATCTTGCGATCAATTCGCGCGACGCAATGACCGGCCACGGCAAACTCACGATCGAAGCGGGCAACGCCTCCCTCGATGATGCCTACATCATGCGCCACAGCGACGTGACCGCCGGCCAGTACGTCATGCTGGCGGTCACGGATACCGGGTGCGGCATAGCGCCCGAACTGCTCGAACGGGTCTTCGAACCGTTCTTCACGACCAAGCCGGAAGGTCGGGGTACCGGGCTTGGCCTGAGCATGGTGTATGGCTTCGTGAAGCAGTCCGGAGGCCATATCAAGATCTACAGCGAACCTGGGCAGGGCACGACCGTGCGGCTGTATCTGCCGCGGGCGCGGCAGCAGGAGGATCTGGAGACCAATATCGATTCAGGCCCGACCACCGGTGGGACCGAGACGATCCTGGCGGTGGAGGATGATGAGGACGTCCGGTCGACCGTCGTAGCGCTGCTCTCGGAGCTCGGCTATGGCGTGCTCCAGGCGCGGGATGCACAAAGTGCCCTGGCGATCGTCGAGAGCGGCATTCCGATCGATCTGCTGTTCACCGATGTCGTGATGCCCGGGGCGCTGCGTAGTCCCGAACTGGCACGCAAGGCGCGCGAGCGACTGCCCAACGTCGCGGTCCTGTTCACTTCGGGCTACACCGAGAACGCCATCGTGCATGGCGGCCGACTGGATGAGGGCATCGATCTGCTGAGCAAGCCCTACAGCCGTGACGCACTGGCGCGCAAGCTGCGCCATGTCCTGCGCAACCAGGAGCAGCGCAATCTGCGGCGCATGTCCGAACGCGGTGCGGCGCGGGCATCGGGCGCAGTGGCGCCGAGCCCGTCTGCAACGTCGCTGCGGGTACTGCTGGTCGAGGACGATGCGGATATTCGTTCGTACACCAGCTATCTGTTGCAGGGCTTCGGGCACGAGGTGACCGAAGCCGCCAACGGCGCGGAGGCACTCGAGCAGGTTGCCGGCCGGCCCTTCGATGTGCTGGTCACCGATCTCGCCCTGCCCGGAATGCACGGCAGCGAGTTGGCGCGGCTTGCCGTCAAAGGTCAGCCGCAGCTGAAGATCGTGATCGCTACAGGGTACGAGGCGCCCCCGGAAGGGGATCCACAGGCAATTGCAGGCGCGGTCTACCTGCGCAAGCCCTACGATGACGAGGCGCTTGCGAGGGCTCTGAGTTAGTGCACGCTGGATTTGCCGCCGGATTGCAGGATCACATGGATGCTGCCGTCCGGGGAAATCGGATTGCGGTTGTTCTCGAGGCAGACGTAGGGCTCGATCTCGAAGTCCGGCGGCGCCCGTTTGTAGGTCTTGGTGACGGTCCATGGTTTTACCAGCGCCACCGGATCGACCAGCGTGAACTCATCGCGCAGCGTGTCATCGTCGGCCAGCCAGATGCGCTCGTACGCAATCGCCTTGTCGCTCTTCGGCAGGCCGGATGATTCCAAGTTGGTCTCGAGGCGGAAACCGAACGAGGTGGCCAGCAGGAAGTTGCCTTCCCAGTGTCCGACCGACTGCCCGTTGAAGGTGGGATCGGGGTCGGCCTGCAGCGGCCGACCGTCGGTGAAGATCCGTCGTACCTGCTCGTCCCATTCTGCATAGATCATGATGCGATCGGGCCCCATGGTGATCTCCATCGGGTAGGTCATCGTCATGATGCGTGGCATCCCCGGGGGCAGGCAGGAAGCCGTGGGATCCCCGGTCGGCTTGCCGGCGGCGGCGTCCGCCAGATGCGTCGCAAACAGTTTTGCATAATTCGCAGTGAGCGGTGGGTTCTGGCCACGCCCGGGAGGAACGCCGGGAGTCCAGCCGATGCCGCCCTGACTGATCCAGATACCGGACAGATCCCGCCGGCTCTTCGGCCGATACGCGACCGTGCCCCACTTCGAATCGACCGGCTGCGTCCTGGCCGCCGCAGCGAAACTGGCCGGTAGCTTCGCCGTGTTCCGGGGAGGCGCCTGGACGCCCTTGGAAAGATCCAGGTCCACGGGTCGTCCGATGAGGTCAGTCCCGGGCCCGTTCTGTGCGCTCGCGAGACCAGCGACCAGGATCAGCAGTGCAGCACCGGCACGGATCGGATTGAACACGATTCTCTCAGTGCGCCATGGACGCCAGCGCCGCGGCGTCCAGATGGGCGATGGAGCGGGTGTCCTGGAAAGCGCGGACGCCTTCGATTCCCTGCTCGCGGCCGATACCCGATGCCTTCATGCCACCGAACGGAGCGCGCAGATCCAGGCGCGTGGCGCCGTGATCATTGACCCAGACGTAGCCGCACACCATCTGGCCGCCGACGCGGTTGGCGGTCTTGGGATCGGCCGTCCAGACCGAGCCGCTCAAGCCCGCCCAACTATCGTTTGCCATGCGGATGGCTTCCTCTTCGGTCTCGAAGGGGATTACCGGAATCACCGGGCCGAACTGCTCCTCGGTCACGACCCGCAGATCGAGCTTCGGATCGATGACGATGGCCGGGCGCACGAAGTTGCCGCCCTTCAGATCACCGCCGGGCAGCTCGCCGAATTCCAGCACCTTCGCGCCTGATTCCTTGGCTTCCTTGATGAGACCGTCGACGAAGGCCTTCTGCGCCGCAGAATGCAGCGGGCCCATCGTGGTGCCTTTGTCGAGACCGTATCCCAGCTTCACCTTCTCCAGGCGGGCCGAAAGGCCCTTGACGACTTCATCGACCCGCGACTTGTGCACGAACAGGCGCTTCGCGTTCATGCACACCTGGCCGGTCGTCTGGTAGATCGCATCGAACAGACGGTCCAGGTGTACGTCATCGATGACGGCATCCTTCAGGATGATGGCCGCATCGTTGCCACCCAGTTCCAGCGTCACGCGGGTCAGGCTGTGCGAGGCGAGCTCCATCATCTTCTTGCCGCCATTCACGGAGCCGGTGAAGCACACCTTGGCCACGTCGGGATTGCGGATCAGAGCGCTCATGTTCGCATCGGGCCCGGTCAATACATTGAGAACCCCAGGCGGCAGCTGTTCGGCAATGCGCTGCACGATGCGGGCGGTCGCGAGCGGCGCCGTCAGGGGCGGCTTCACGATGACGGTGTTGCCGGCCAGCAGCGCGTGCGGCAGTGCGGCACCGAGGATCGCCACCGGCCAGTTGAACGGCACGATGATGGTGACGACGCCCAGCGGTTGGTAGGCAACGGTGGTCTGCACGGCAATCGCCCCATGCACGGGCGGCAGCACTTTCACCGCGCTGACCTCTTCGGCATGGCTCAGGGCAAGCTTCCAGCGCAGCTCCAGCACCAGCGAGTCCACCCAGCCCTCGAAACGCACCTTGCCGTTTTCCTGTGAGAGGATGGCCGCATCATCGTCACGGTTCTCGGCAATCCCGGCGAGAGCTGCCAGCATCTTTTCGGCGCGCTGCTGCGGCGTCAGGGCAGCCCAGGCAGGGTAGGCGCGCTTCGCGGCCGCGACTGCATCGCTGACATCCTGCGTGGAGGCGGCGGCGGCATGGCCGACGACGACACCCGGTTTGCCGGGATCGGCAATCGCCATTTTCTCGGCGGTCTGCCGCTCCTTGCCCCCGATGTACAAAGCAGTGGTGACTGTGTTTGACATTGTCTGCTACGCCTTTCGTTATCCGTCAGATATGCCGGGAATGCTAGCAGGTTTCGCGGCTATTTCGGCGGTCCGGGGCGCGCCTGACGCGGCGCAACTTGTGGCTCGGCTGTGCCACGGCTAGCCTAGCTGGCCGCGACTCATGAAAAAAAGCGGCCAGCACCGCGAACAGGGGGAACCTTCGATGAAACGCTTCACTTCCGGCGGCATCTGTCTTGCGCTCTGCGGCGCGTGGCTGGCGCCTGCGCTTGCACACGCGCAAATATCCTGCGGTCGCAGCGGCCTGCAGCAGGCCGTCGATCTCTACATAGCTGCCCAGACCAAGGGCGATCTCTCAGGGCTGCCATTGGCAAAGGGCGTCGGCTACTGGGAGAACACGGCTCCCGCAGACATTCAGAAAGGGTTCGTCACCAAGGCGCTGAAGATCGACCATCAGCGCAGCTTTCTGGACACGGACACCTGCCAGACGATCACCGAATCGATCGTGACCGACAAAGCGGCGCCGTACGTCTTCAGCACGCGCCTGCGGGTCAATCACGACAAGATCGTCGAGGTGGAGGTGCTCTGGACCACGACCGGGTACTGGCTCTTCAACGCCGACGCCTATCTGAAGTACTCCTCGGGCGAAAACTGGGATCCGCTTCCCACCGACAGGCGTACTTCGCGCGGTGCCCTCGTCGCGGCTGCCAATGCCTACCTTGATGCATTCCTGGAGAAGCGCACCGACCTGGTCCCCTGGGGGTATCCGTGCGTGCGGGTCGAAGGGGGCGCCTATACGGGCAAGGGTTCACCGGCAGACACCTGCGAGTCCGGGGTGCCGGCCGGCGTCAACATCGTGAATCGGCGGTTCGTCGTTGACGAGGTGCAGGGCACCGTGTCGGTGTATTGCAACTTCGGTGCGGGCGGTCCGACTGGTGGCAGCGGTGCGCCGGATAGTCATCTGTTCCGGATCGAGAACGGCAAGTTGCGCTATGTGCATACCCTGACGCATCTGCTGCAGTCCGCCTTCCGCGGCAGTGGCACGCCACCGCCGCCGGCGAAGTGATCGGGATCAGTTGGCGCCGGCGGGCTGCACATGATCGAAACCAGCGGCTTGAGGAAGGCCTTCGGCGACTTCATCGCGGTCCGTGATCTGAGCTTCAGCGTCCAGCCGGGAGAAGTGCTGGGACTCGTGGGGCCGAACGGCGCGGGCAAGACGACGACGCTGCGGGTGATGGCGGGCATCATTCCGCCCACCAGCGGGGTGGTGCGCATTGCCGGCCGCGATCTTGCCAGGGAACCGGTCGAAGCCAAGCAGCAGCTCGCCTTCTTTCCGGATGAACCGCGGCTGTTCGATTATCTGACCGCCCGCCAGCACCTTGCCTTCGTGGCCCGCCTCTACGGCGTTGCAAACCACGAGGCGCTCGCGCAACCGCTGCTCGAGGAGCTGGAAATCGCCGATCGTGCCGATCAGCTGCCCGCCGAATTATCGCGCGGCATGAAGCAGAAGCTCGCGATCGCCTGCGGGCTGCTGCATTCCCCGGCAGTGATGATCTTCGATGAGCCGCTGACCGGGCTCGATCCCCTCGGCATCCGCCGCATGAAGGATTCCATCCTGCGCCGCGCGCGGGCCGGAGCGGCCGTCGTGCTGAGCTCGCATCTGCTGCATCTGCTCGAGGAAGTCTGCTCCCACGTGCTGATCATGAAGCGGGGCGAACGCCTGGCCTACGGCACACTGGCTCAGGTACATGCGCAGTTCAGCAACGGTGATCCCGGCGCCAGTCTCGAGGATGTCTTCATCCGCGCCACCGGCGGCAGCGAGTCTTGAGTTCGGCGGCGACGGCGCGTGCCCTGCTGCTCCTGCGGGTGACCTCGCTCACGGGGCAGGTGCGATCGCGCCTCGCGCGGTTGCGGCAGCCGAAGTACCTGGCCGGCGCCGCGGTGGGTATCGCGTACGTCTATTTCAGTTTCATCCGCCGCCTGCAGGTCGCGCACTCCGGGTATGGTCCGGGCAGGTCCGGTGCGGGTCTGCCGCCGGAATTGCTCGGGCTGCTGCCTGACCTGGGTGCGCTGATTCTGTTTGCGGTGCTGCTCGTGAACTGGACGATCCCCAGGAGCGCGTCGCTCGCGTTCACTGAAGCAGAGATCGCATTTCTGTTTCCGGCGCCGGTGAGCCGGCGCATGCTGGTTCACTACCGCCTGCTGGGAGCGCAGCTGGGCATCATCTCCACTGCGTTGATATTCACGGTGGTCTTCGGCCGGCGCTCGGCGTTCGGCGGCAATCTGTGGTTTCACGCCGCGGGCTGGTGGCTGATCCTCGCCACGGTGAACCTGCACTTCACCGGTACGGCCTTTCTCTACTCGCGGCTCCTGAACCGCGGCATGACCTCGCCGCGGCGCAAGCGGGCGAGCGTGGCCGGCGTCTGGCTGCTGATCTGCGCGCTCATCGTGTGGGTGGCGAGCGCGATCCGGATTCCGGGCCCAGGCGATCTCGCCAGCGCCCACGACTTCGCGAACTACGCAGCCGCACAACTGCGCGCGGGGCCGCTGCCCTGGTTGCTCGGGATTCCGAAACTCGTGGTGGCACCTTATTTCGCGGCTACCGGTCAAGCGTTCGTGCTGGCACTCGGACCCATGTTGGTGGTGCTCGTGGCCCATTACTTCTGGGTCCTCAATACGACGGTGGCCTTCGAAGAGGCTTCGATCGCCCGCGCGGGCAAGCGGGCGGCGCGTCGCGCGGCGGTCCAGCAGGGCGACTGGCGCGGGCAGGGCGTGGCGCGCAGCGCCCGGCGCCCGGCCTTCAGGCTCGCCGAGCACGGACGACCGGAGCTCGCGTTTCTGTGGAAGAATCTGCTCGCAACCAGCTCGTTGTTCCGGCCGCGGGTTGCGGTCGTCGTGCTGGTGATCGTGCTGGCAGGTTCGGGGCTGTTGGTGTCGCAGCCGCAGCTCAATGGCGTGCGGCTCTTCGCCGTGACGATGTTCAGCCTGGTGCTCGGGATGACGCTGCTGCTCGGGCCGCTGCTCGCGCGCCAGGACCTGCGTGCGGACTTGGCGAATGCGGATCTGCTGAAGTCATACCCGCTGCGCGGTTGGCAGATCGTGGCCGGGGAACTGCTGACGCCACTGTCGATGCTCACCGGGGTGATCTGGGTCTGCCTGCTCGGGTGTGTGCTGCTGCTGCCAGAGGCTCACAGAGTGCTGCTGTTCAACCCCTGGCTGCGCGGCGCGGTTGCGCTGAGCCTGGCGGTCATCGCGCCGCCGCTGGTGGCGATCCAGTTGCTGGTGCCCAACGCGGCGGCGGTGCTCTTCCCGGCTTGGACCCAGTCGGCGGGGAACCGCGGCGAACGTGGTATCGAGGTCATGGGTCAACGGGTCATTTTCATGGTCGGCCAGGTGCTCATCACCCTCATCGCCACGGTGCCGGCCGCCCTCGGTGCGGGACTGATCTTCTTTGCAGGGTTCTGGCTGGTCGGGGTGATGACGGGAGCGCTCCTGGCCGCGGCGATGGCTTTCCTGGTGCTTTGCGCCGAGGTCAGTCTGGGCGTTTTGTGGCTCGGCGGCCGCTTCGAGCATTTCGACCTTTCCGCATAATTACTCGGCTGAATCGCTGGCTGACCGACGATTGTTGCCTGATCGCAACATTCTTTGCCCGGCGCGTTTGCACCGTGTTATATATGGCTCGATATAACGAAGTGGCGAATGTCTCGCCCAGTCGTCTCGGTTTCTGCCAGGGGAAAGATCAATGCGGTCAGTGAAATGGGGTGCCCTAGCGGCGCTTGCTTCTGCTTGTGTTTTGGGCCAGGTGGCGCGCGCCCAGAATGTGCCCATCCCTGCGGATGCGCCGGCTGCAACCGAAGCCTGCTCGAGCGGCAAGGAGTTCCTGACCACCAGCTGCCCGCTCTCCTGGTACGGCGTCACGCTCTTCGGCACCTACGACATCGGCGTGGGTTGGGTCAGTCATGGCCTGCCGGAAAATGGCTACAACTACGAAGGCGAATCGCTGATCAACCGCAACGGCAATCACTCCCAGTGGCTGATCGCACCGAACAACCTGTCGCAGACGGGCCTGGGCGTGAAGGCGAAGGAGGAGTTTACACAGGGCTACTTCGTCGTGTTCACCGCCTCGACCGGCATCAACCCGCAGTCCGGCCAGCTCGCGAATGCGTCGGCGACCGACTACATCAATAATGGTCTTCCGCGGGGCAGTTACTCGGAGGCTATCGACGGCGCACGCGCGGGCCAGGTCTTCAACGATGAATTCGATGGTGGCGTTTCCTCGGTGCAATTTGGCACGCTGACCTTCGGCCGCCAGCGAGCTCTTGGTACCGATGCAATGCTGCAGTACGATCCGGCAGGCGGTTCCTATGCTTTCTCCTACATCGGTTACAACGGTACGATGGCCGGCGGCGGTGATACCGAGGACACCCGCTGGGACGACGCAATGAAGTACCGCCTCGTTTATGGACCGTTGCACTTCGGCGCGATGTACAAATTCGTGACTGGTTCGGGCGGGTGCTATTCGGACGCCGCCACTTGGTCGGCCGCGACCTGTACGGCGGAACAGCCGCACAACACCGCTTATGGATTCGACCTCGGCGGCGAGTACGCCAGTCTTTCCGTAGATTTCGTGTTCCAGCAGTACAACCAGGCGATCAGCGTACTGAACCCGTTACTGGGCGCTCAGAGTGCGACGCAGCCCTATCAGGCGACCACCAACAGCATCAACACCAATCCCATTACGGGTGCCAATCTGATCGGTCTCACCGATACCGTCTACGGCATCGTGACGGACAACCACGCCTTCATGCTTGCCGCCAAGTACACATTGGACCCGTTCAAATTCTTCGCCGGCTACGAGCACGTGAAATATACGAACCCCTCAAACCCGCTGGGTGTCGGCGCCACTGACCAGGGTGACTACTTCATGAGTGGCGTCGAAGACAACAATCTCGATTCCCCCAAGGTCGTGCAGATCTGGTGGACCGGTGCGAAATACTCGTTCGACTCCAAGACGGACTTCACTGTTGCCTGGTATCACCAGCTCCAGAACGACTTCCGCAGTCCGACGACCTGCAATGACGTTGCCGGGTTCCGCAGCTCCTGCGCGGGCACCCTCAATGAGGTCTCGCTATACGTGGACCATCACGTCACCAAGCGCTTCGACGTGTTTGCCGGTATCGCCTACTCCGACGTGAGCGGCGGTCTGTCCATTGCCATCCCACACGGCCCGGGCGTTCCCTATTATCACAACAACAACACGGCCCCGACGCTCGGTGGTCGCTTCACGTTCTGATCAGATCTCGATCTGATCGTGCGGCCGCCCGGTGGCAAGAGTGCCGGGCGGGCGTAAACTGCGCCCATGCTCGACAAACCTGCCGAAATGCTGGATCGGCGGATTTCCGTCGCGCCAATGATGGATTGGACCGACCGGCACTGCCGCTACTTCCTGCGCGGCTTTGCGCCCGACGTGCTGCTCTATACCGAGATGATCACGACGGCGGCCATCCTGCGTGGCAACCGTGAGCGGTTGCTGGCCTACGACGCCGCCGAACACCCGGTCGCCCTGCAGCTGGGTGGCAGTGAGCCGGCCGACCTCGCGAGCGCCGCGCGCATCGGTGCCGAATTCGGCTACGACGAAATCAATCTGAACTGCGGCTGTCCCAGCGACCGGGTGCACAGCGGTGCCTTCGGCGCCTGCCTGATGCTCGAGCCTGAGCGAGTAGCCGAGTGCGTGGCCGCGATGCGCGCCGCCGTGAGCATCCCGGTGACCGTCAAGATGCGGATCGGGGTCGTCACGGGGCAGGGGGCTGCCGCTCGGGAGGCCATTGCCCGCTATACGGACCAGGACGCCGCGGACCTGATGGAGTTCGTCGCGCAGGTGAGCGCCGCCGGCGCCGAAGCGGTGGTTGTGCATGCCCGCAAGGCGGTACTGGGCGGCCTGTCGCCGAAGGAGAACCGGGAGGTCCCGCCGCTGCGCTACGAGGTGGTCAGGGCCGTGAAAGCCCGCTTCCCGGGACTGCCGGTGATTCTGAACGGGGGCCTGCGCCAGGCCGGTGAGGTGCTCGAGGCGCTCGGCTGGTGCGACGGGGTGATGCTGGGGCGCGAGGCCTATCACCGCCCCTGGCTCCTCGTACAGCTGCACGAGGCCCTCGGTGGGACGGCCAGGCCTCCCGAGCGGGTCGCGATGCTGGCCCGGATGGCGGACTATGCCGCGCGCGAACTGGGGCGCGGTGAGCGTCTGCCGAGCATCACGCGCCACATGCTCGGTCTGTACGCCGGCGAGCCGGGGGCCCGTGAATTCAGGCGTTTGCTGAGCGAAGGGGCCCGCGAGCCGGGCGCCGGTCCGGAGCTGCTGCGGCGCGCGAAGTAGCGGTAGGACCCCAGTTGCGTATAATCCTGCGCCATCGGTGCCGGAAGCGTTATGACAGGTACGGCACGGCTCCACGTCTAATCGGTGCATGGGAAAAGATATCGAGCTGGCCATTCTCTTCGCTGACGTCGTGGGTTCAACACGGCTCTATGAGCTGATGGGTGACCTGCGGGCCCGGGATATGGTGGCCATTTGCATCGATGTCATGCGAACCGCGACGGAGCAGCACCAGGGCACCGTCATCAAGACCATGGGCGATGAGGTCATGGCGACCTTCGCGGACGCCGACCAGGCCCTGAACGCGGCCTCCCAGATGCAGCAGCAGATCTCCCGTCACTCCCAGTTGAAGGTGGATGGTCTGCCGGTGTCGCTGCGCATCGGCTGCCACTTCGGCCCCGTGGTGCTCGAAAACCGGGATGTTTTTGGTTCGACGGTCCATACGGCCAATCGGATGACCAGCCAGGCGAAGGCCATGCAGATCATGACCACCGCCGCGGTGGTCGAGCGGCTCGCGCCCCAGTGGCGCGCGGCGGTTCGCCAGGTGGACGTGGCAACCCTCAAGGGTCAGGGCAACGAAGTCGTGCTGTACGAGGTCCTCTGGCAGACCGAGGACGTGACCAGCATGATTCCGGCCATCGGCATGAGCAACAGTACGTTGCCGCATCTGCGCCTGCGGCTGCAGTTCCAGGACCGGGAAATCGTGCTGGATGAGCGCCACCCTTCGGTGGCCATCGGCCGGGCCGAGGACAATGACCTGATCATCAAGGGCAACCTGATCTCGAGGCTGCATGCGCGCATCGAGATCAACCGGCACAAATTCGTGCTCGTCGATCAGAGCACCAATGGCACCTTCGTGCAGTCCCAGGATGGCGATGAAGCCTTCGTGCGCCGGGACAGCGTGCAGATCAAGGGCAAGGGAATGATCGGTCTGGGGAAACTCCCCGACAATGATTCGCCGCAGACGATCCGCTTCTTCTGCGAAGAGGATTGAAGCGCCTGCAGCGGCCGGGCCATGTGGGCCCGGCGGCCGCCAGGTGCTATCCCAGGGCCTTCTCGACCCTATCCAGGTTCTGCGTCAGCGCCGCGGGTACGCGGGTGCCGTACTGCGACAGGTAGGTGCGGAACTCGCCGACCTCCTTGCGCCACTGGGCACTATCCACGTGCAGCAGCTCCTCGAGCGCCTCGGGGGCGATGTCCAGGCCCTTCACGTTCAGGTCCTGCGGGCGCGGCAGCGAACCGATGGCGGTGTCGGTGGCGCCGGCCGTTCCGGCCACGCGCTCGAGCATCCAGGCGAGCACCCGCAGGTTGTCGCCGTAGCCCGGCCACAGGAACTTGCCCTGCTCGTCACGCCGGAACCAGTTCACGTGGAAGATCTTCGGCGGGTTCTTGAGCTTGCTGCCGACGGTGAGCCAATGCTGCCAGTAGTCCGCGTAGTTGTAGCCGCAGAACGGCTGCATCGCCATCGGGTCGCGACGCACGACGCCCACCTGGCCGGTCGCGGCCGCAGTGGTTTCCGAAGCCACCGAGGCACCGACCAGCACGCCGTGGGCCCAGTCCTTGGCCTGGTAGACCAGCGGGGCGAGCGTGCGGCGACGGCCGCCGAACACGATGGCGGTGATCGGCACGCCCTTCGCATCCTCGGCATGCGGGGAGTAGCCCGGGTTGTTGTGAGCCGAAACCGTGAAGCGCGAATTCGGGTGCGCGGCAGGGCCATTGGCCTTGTCATAGGGGCGGCCCTGCCAGTCGATGACCGGCGTGCCGTCCTTCAGACCTTCCCACCACGGCTGGTTGTCCGCGGTCAACGCCACGTTCGTGAACAGCGTGTCGCGGCGGATCATGTCGTAGGCGTTGCGATTGGTTTCCGGATTGGTGCCAGGCGCGACGCCGAAGTAGCCGGCCTCGGGGTTGATCGCCCACAGACGCCCATCCGGACCGGGGTGCAGCCAGGCGATGTCATCGCCCACCGTGAAGACCTTCCAGCCCGGCATCGAATCCGGCGGGATCAGCATCGCAAGGTTCGTCTTGCCACAGGCCGACGGGAAGGCGGCCGCGATGTAATGCGTCTCGCCCTTCGGGTTCTGCAGTCCGACGATCAGCATGTGCTCGGCGAGCCAGCCCTCGGTGCGCGCCTGGTAGCTCGCGATGCGCAGTGCATGGCACTTCTTGCCCAGCAGCGCGTTGCCGCCGTAGCCGGAGCCGAAGCTCTCGATGAGCAGTTCCTCGGGGAAGTGCATGATGAAACGGCGGTTCGGGTCGAGCTCGCCGGTCGAGTGAAGACCTTTCACGAACTTGCCCGTGCGCGAAATCAATTCAAGTGCGGGACGGCCCATACGCGTCATGATGTTCATGTTGAGCACGACATAAGCGCTGTCGGTGATCTCGACACCGTAACGCGACAGCGGCGAATCCAGCGGGCCCATGCAGTAGGGCACGACGTACAGCGTGCGGCCCTTCATGCAGCCGGCGAACAGCGCGCGCATCTTTTCGTGCGCATCGCTCGGGGACATCCAGTGGTTGTTCGGGCCGGCGTCTTCCTTGTTGCGCGTGCACACGAACGTGAGATGTTCGACGCGTGCCACGTCCGAAGGATTCGAGCGCGCCAGGTGGCAGCCCGGGAATTCCTTCTGGTTGAGCTCCGACAGCTCACCGGTTTCCTTCAACTGCTCGGTGAGATGTTTCATCTCACTCGCGGATCCGTCACACCAATAGACCGAAGAAGGTTGAGTCAGGTTCCGGACCGACTCCACCCAAGCTGTGACTTCCGGGGAGAGTTTCGACAGGGGGAGGATCGCGTGCGGGGCGGTGGCCATGCGTTTCAGTCCTTATGAATTCACTTGTTTGTTTCGCCGCTTCGGCCCGGCGTTCTTATCGTTTGCCACGGTTTTTTCGGCAGTAGACTTGGCCGGGGATGCGAGGAATACATTAACCTTTCAATTATATAGACGGCCGGCTGGGATACGCAGTATTGGCAAGAGCCAGTTTTTTTGCGTTCGCGACCTGTGTCGTCCCGGCAATGATGCAACTTTTGCCGTGCGAGTGCAGCATCTACATGACCATTCTGTAATATTGGCCGGACAAATCGTTGCAGAACTCTGATTTAGAAGAGATTTTTGATGCCGGGGGGAGTCTCGCACGGTCGCTCAGGGGCTTCGTACCGCGCCGCCAGCAGCTGCATATGTCACAGCGGGTTGCCGACGCCCTCGCGGAGCGCCGCATGCTGGTCATCGAGGCGGGAACCGGCACCGGCAAGACCTTCGGCTATCTGGTTCCGGTGCTGCTGTCCGGGCTGCGGGTGATCATCTCGACCGGGACCCGCACCCTACAGGATCAGTTATACGACAAGGACCTGCCGCTGCTCGGCGGCGCCCTGGGGATGCCGGTCGAAGTCGCGGTCCTGAAGGGCCGTGGCAATTACCTGTGCCTGCACCGGCTCGGGCAGGCACAGCTGCAACAGGCGATGCGCGCCGGTGCGCTGCTGCCGGACGGCGCCGCGGGCGTCCTCGAGCGGGTCGCGAACTGGGCGCGGCGTACCACCAGCGGTGACCTCGCCGAAGTTCCGGACTTTGCCGACTCACATCCACTGTGGCCGCAGATCACCTCGTCCCGCGACAACTGCCTGGGGGCGCGCTGTCCGGAATACTCACGCTGCCACCTGGTGAAGGCGCGCCGGGATGCCCTGGATGCGCAGGTGGTGATCGTCAACCATCATCTGCTGCTCGCCGATCTCACGCTGAAGGAGGATGGCTTCGGCGATGTGCTGGGCACTGCCGATGCGGTGGTGATCGATGAGGCGCACCAGCTGCCGGATCTGGCCATGCAGTTCTTCGGCGCAAGCTGCGGCGCGCGGGGTCTCACCCAGCTGCTCAGCGCCGTGCGCGCCGAAGGCACCGAGTCCGCGAAGGGCCTGAAGTTCGCCCTCAGTGCGGTCGATGAGAGCCTGAATTCTTTGGGCGATGCGCTGCCCGCGCGCCAGGGGCGTACGCCCTGGGAGGAGTGCCCGCCCGAACTCACCGAGCGCACCCGCGACCTCGCGCATGCGATGGCGGCGCTGTCGGGAGAACTCGAGGGGCTGCCCGAGGACAGCGTTGCGAAGGGTCTCACGGGACGCGTCGGGGAAATGGCGGCGCAGCTGACCCGCATCGCGCAGGTGCAGGAGATCGAAGGCGCACGCTCCGCGGAGCGCACGGCCCGCGGCTTCGTCCTGCATCTGCTGCCGTTCGAGGTCGCCAATCGTTTCCAGGCGCAGGTGCAGGCGCGCCGCAGCGCCTGGATCTTCACCTCCGCGACCCTCTCGGTCGGCGAGGACTTCAGCCACTTCACCTCGCGCTTGGGGCTCGAGGAGGCCGAAACGGTGCGCATTCCGAGTCCTTTCGATTTCGAACGCCAGAGCATGCTGTGGTTGCCGCAAGGCCTGCCGGAACCGGCGGCTGCCGAGTTCGTGAGTGCGATGCTCGAGGCGTGCCTGCCGCTGATCGAGGCGGCGCGTGGCGGCGCGTTCATCCTGTTCACCAGTCATCGCGCCCTGTCCGAGGCTGCGATGCGCCTGCGCGCGCTGTGGGGCGTTTCGGGCAATCGCTACCGGCTGTTCGTGCAGGGCGAAGCGTCGCGTGAGCAGCTGCTGCGCGGCTTTCGCGAGGATGGCGATGCGGTGCTGCTCGGGACCGCCAGTTTCTGGGAAGGCGTGGACGTGAAGGGCACGGCGCTGCGGCTCGTCATCATCGAAAAGATCCCCTTCGCCTCGCCCGATGATCCGATCGTCAAGGCGCGTGTCGAACACATCCAGCGCGAGGGCGGAAATCCCTTCAAGGACTATCAGCTGCAGGAGGCTGCTCTGACGCTGCGCCAGGGGGTCGGGCGGCTGATCCGCAGCGAAGCGGACTACGGCGTGGTGATGATCGGCGATCGGCGGCTCACGACCCGTCCCTACGGCCGCACGCTGCTCGCGGCCCTGCCGCCGATGCGGCGCGCACTCTCATTGGAGGAGGTAACGCAGTTCCTGGTTCGCCATGCGCCGCGGCGCGCGGCCGAGGCGCGGAGTTGAAGATCCTTGCACTGGATACCGCCACCGAGATCTGTTCCGTCGCGCTGCTGCTTCAGGATCCGGGCGCCACTGCACGGCTGTTGACGCGGGAGCTGCCGCCCGGGACCGGCCACTCGGCGCACATCCTGGGGCTGGTGCAGGAGGTGCTCACGGAAGGTGGCGTGCGCCTCGGCGACTTGAGCTGTATCGCCTTCGGCCGTGGCCCCGGAGGCTTTACCGGCGTGCGCCTGGCCGCCAGTGTCACCCAGGGCCTGGCCTATGGCGCGGGCCTGACGGTGGTGCCGGTCTCGGATCTCCTGGCAGTCGCCCAGCAGGGGCTGGACGCGGCGCCCGCGGCCGCCAGCATCCTGGTCTGCAACGATGCCCGGATGCAGGAGGTGTACTGGGGTTGCGCGACGCGTGGCCCCGGCGGGCTTGCCATACCCTGGGGGGAAGAGCGGGTGACCGCGCCGACCGGCGTACAGCTCCCGCCCGGGCTGCCAGGGCCGGCGCAGGGGGCCGGGCGGGGATTTGCCGTGTGGCCTGCGATGACGCTGGCCCTCGGCGCGCAGCTTGCCCAGGTTCAGCCCGACCTGCTACCCCGGGCCCGGGAGATCGCGCGCCTGGCGGTACCCGCATGGCGGGCCGGTGAAGCCGCGCGCCCGCAGGACGCCCAGCCTGTGTATCTTCGGAATGACGTCGCCAAACCGTCAAGAAAGTGAAACCTCCCGGCCAGTCATGATTCTGCAATGTTGAGACCCTGTAATACCCGCGCCAGGTAAAACTGATAGCCCATGCCAGCCAAACAAGTATTGATCGTCGAAGATGAGCGCCCGATACGCGAAATGATCGCGTTCGGACTCAAGCGCGCCGGCTTCGAGGTCCGCGAGGCCGAGGATTGCCGGGCCGCCAGGGCGTCGCTGGCCGACCGCAGGCCTGACCTGGTGCTGGTGGACTGGATGCTGCCCGACATGAGTGGGCTGGAACTGACCCGCGCGCTGAAGCGTGACCGGGAAACCCGCGAAGTCCCGATCATCATGCTCACCGCCCGGTCCGAGGAAGGCGATAAGGTCGCCGGTCTCGAGGGGGGTGCCGATGATTATGTCACCAAGCCGTTTTCACCCCGTGAGCTGCTGGCCCGGATCAACGCCGTCCTGCGTCGCGTCGGGCCCGCCGGTGAGGGCGAGCGGATCGACTTCGAAGGTCTGGCTCTGGATCAGGCCAGCCATCGGGTGCTGGTGGGCGAACTGACGGTGCCGCTGGGCCCCACCGAGTACCGGATGCTCGAGTTCTTCATGACCCATCCCGAGCGGGTCTATACCCGCGATCAGCTGCTCGATCGCATCTGGGGCGGGAACGTCTATGTCGAGGAGCGCACCATCGACGTACACATCCGGCGATTGCGCAAGGCGCTCGAAGAATTCGGGTACGATCGCTTCATTCAAACCGTGCGCGGATCGGGATATCGGTTCTCAGCCCGCACGGCCTGACAGCGGTAAGGGTGTTGCCGGATGTCCAGTGGCTTCCAGGTCGGCCTGTTCATCATCTTGCGGCTGCTCGCCGTGGCGGCGCTCGGATTGCTGCTGGGCTGGCCGCTGGGCAGTCCGTGGGCCGGGTTGAGTCTCGCCTGTGTCGCCTACCTGTGCTGGCAGCTCGTCACCCTGTTCCGGGTCGAGTGGTGGGTCAGGCACCGCGGCTTTGCCGAACCGCCCGATATCGGCGGCCCCTGGGGCGAGGTCATCACCCAGATCGTGCGGCTGCATCGGCGCAAGCGCTTCCACAAGCAGCGCTTCGTGCAGCTGTTCCGGCAGATCCAGCGCTCCACGGCCGCGCTGCCCGATGGCGTCGTCATCCTCAATGATCTGCGCGAGATCGTCTGGTTCAACCGCATGGCCGGCCAGCTGCTGTTCCTGCGCCGGCCCGCCGACCTGGGGCTGCGCATCGACAACCTGGTGCGCCAGCCCGAATTCCTCCGCTACTTGAATTCCGGCCAGTTCACCAATCCGGTGATCGTGCGCGGCGGCAAGGGCGAGCATCTGTACCTGTCGCTGCAGGTGGTGCCGTACGGCGAGGGCCAGCAGCTGCTGCTGGTACGGGATGTTTCGCGCCAGATGCGGCTGGAGGCGATGCGCAAGGACTTCGTCGCGAATGCCTCGCACGAGCTGCGTTCGCCGCTGACGGTGATCTCCGGCTACCTCGAGACGCTGAGCCAGGACCCGATGCTCGATGTGGACCTGCAGGGACCCATCGGCGAGATGCGCCGCCAGTCCGAGCGCATGACGACGATCATCACGGAGCTGCTGGAGCTGTCGCGGCTGGAGGCGGCGCAGGATGAAATCGATTCGACGCCGGTGGATGTCGCGGCACTGATGTCGATGCTGCGCAAGGATGTCCTTGCGCGTCCCGAACATCCGGGCGAGGTGCGGCTGCGCGTCGATTCCACCGCGATGCTCACGGGCAACGAGTCCGAAATCCATTCGGCCTTCGCGAACCTGGTCGACAATGCCGCGAAGTACACGCCGACCAGCGGCTCGATCGAGATCGGCTGGCGTGTCGATGAGGAGGGCGGTCATTTCACCGTCACGGATACCGGCATCGGCATCCATGCCGATCACATCCCGCGCCTCACCGAACGTTTCTATCGCGTCGATGCGGGCCGCGCCCGCGACACGGGCGGTTCGGGCCTGGGCCTGGCGATCGTGAAGCATGTGCTGCAACGACATTCCGCGACGCTCGAGATTGCGAGCGTCCAGGGCCGCGGCAGTACCTTTTCCTGCCATTTCCCGCCCGAACGGCTGGGTCCCGCGCGGGCGGCGGACGCGCGCGAACTCGACCGCTCCGCCACCGCCTGACAGAAAACCTTCGCCCTGTTGTCACATTACGGACACGGCGATCTCCGAGGCTGGCCATGATTTTTGGTCATGTCCGGAGTCTTATATGAGCAGCAAAGACAACGAGCGCCGGCTGGCGGTGCGAACGCTGTTCCTGTCGGATATCCATCTTGGTTTCAAACGCGCGCGCACCCGTGAACTGCTCGCCTTCCTGCGCGCCGTCGATGCCGAATGCATCGTTCTCGGCGGCGACATCGTCGATACGCTGAGTCTTGCCAAACGCTTCTACTGGACCGATGAGCACACCCAGGTGCTGCGCCTGCTGCTGGCGCGCCGCCGGGCCGGCGTGCGCCTGGTGTACCTGCCGGGCAACCACGACGCCGCGCTCTCCGTCTTCGTCGAAATGCTCCAGGGCCAGATCGAGGTGCACCGCGAGTGGGTCTACCGCACCCGCCGCGGCGAGCGCTACCTGGTCCTGCACGGCGACCAGTTCGATGAGGCCGTCGATTGCCCGCCCTGGCTCTACTGGATCGGCGATCTGCTCTATGAGGGAACCCTGCTGTACAACCACCGGGTGAATGACCTGCGGCACATGCTCGGCATGCCCTATCGGCCGCAGACCGAGCGCCTCAAGACCACCGTGGGCACCAGCGCCCGCTTCATCCGGCGTTTCGAGATGGTGGCCGCGGCCCAGGCCCGCGAGCAGGGGTACGATGGAGTGATCTGCGGACACATCCACCGCGCCAATCTGTGCACCATCGACGGCACCTTCTACGCGAATACCGGGGACTGGGTGGAGTCGTGTTCGGCGCTGGTGGAGACCCGGGCCGGGGAAATGCAGCTGCTGCGCTGGCCCGACGGCCCGGTGGTCAGCATCGGCCTCGCCCGGCTGCTCGCGGACGCGGCCTGAAGTCACAGCCACGCCCGGTTGGGCTATGATCCGGCACATGGAAACCGCCGACCTCTCGCACCATATCTCCCGCCGCTTCAACGAGGACCTGGAGCGCGTCCGCAACCGGGTGCTCGCCATGGGCGGATTCGTCGAACAGCAGTTGCAGAAGGCGATCTCGGCGCTGGTCGAAGGCGACAGTTCCCTCGGGGAGGCGGTCGCGATGGATGACTTCAAGGTCAACAACATGGAGATCTCCATCGACGAGGAGTGCAGCCGCATCCTCGCTACGCGCTCGCCCGCCGCCGGCGACCTGCGGGTGATCGTCGCGATCATCAAGACCATCACCGACCTGGAGCGCATCGGGGACGAGGGCGAGAAGATCGGCTACATTGCCTCACGCCTCGCCACCATGGAGCGCCCCGCGGACAAGTACCGCGAGATCAAACACCTCGGCCGGCTGGTGCAGGACATGGTGCACGCCGCCCTGGATTCGTTTGCGCGCATGGATGCGGAAGCCGGCCTGCAGGTCGCCCGGCAGGACATCGCCGTCGACGAGGAGTACGAGTCGATCCAGCGGCAGACCATCACTTTCATGCTCGAGGATCCGCGCACGATCCGCCGCCACCTGGATGTCATGTGGGTGGTGCGCTCGCTCGAGCGCATCGGCGACCACGCCAAGAACATCGGTGAATACGTGATCTACATGGTGCACGGTCGCGATGTGCGCCACACCGACCTGGCGGACGTCGAGCGCGAACTGCGCGGTGAGCGTCCCCAGGGCGATCCTCCGATCTAGTATCATCCCGACCCATGCTTGATCGCAGGCTGATCAATTTTGGCGGCGCGGCAGCGTGCCTTGGCATGCTCGCCTACGCCTATTACGAACAGTACGCGCAGGGCCTGGAGCCTTGTCCGCTGTGCATGTTCCAGCGCATCACCGTGCTCGCACTCGGTGTCGTGTTCCTGATCGCCGCAGTCCACAACCCCAAGCGACCGGCGGGCGGCTGGACCTATGCGGTCCTGATCGCGGTGGCGGCGCTTGCGACCATCGGCGTGTCGGCCCGGCACGTCTACATACAGAGTCTGCCGCCCGGCAGCATTCCGGCCTGCGGTGCCCCGCTCGAGGTGCTGGTGCAGATGTTCCACATCTGGCAGGTCATCGCGAAAGTCCTGCACGCAGGCGGGGAGTGCGCCGTGGTCAATTGGACTTTCCTCGGCCTGAGCATGCCGGCATGGGTGCTGTTCTGCGCGCTGATTCTCGGCGGCGCGGGCGTCATCGCCAACGTCCCACGGCGCCGGCCGGCGCTGCGCATGCGCTAGCGCCGCGCGGCGTTACGCCAGCAACCGCTCCAGCACACCCACGTACATGCGGTGCAGGCCGTCGATGTCGGCGACACGCACCTGTTCGTTCACCTTGTGGATGCTCGAATTGATGACGCCCAGTTCCACGATCTGCGCGCCGAGGGTCGCGATGAAGCGCCCGTCCGAGGTGCCGCCGCCGGTCGAGAGCTTCGGCGTCTTACCTCTGATGGCGGCAATCGCCGCGCACACCGCATCGGACAGCGGACCCTGCGGCGTGTAGAAGGGCTCCCCCGAGATGTACCACTCGAGGGTGTAGTTGACTTTGTGTCGGCGCAGGATCTCCTCGACGGTCTGCTTCAGGCTCTCGAGCGTCTGCACCGGCGAGTAGCGCAGATTGAAGCGCGCCTTCAGTTCGCCCGGAATGACGTTCGGGGCGCCGGTGCCGGCGTTGAGGTTCGAAACCTGAAAAGTGGTCGGCTGGAAGTGCTCGTTACCCTGGTCCCATTCACGACTGGTCAGTTCGGCCAGTGCCGGCGCGAGGGTGTGGATCGGATTCATGGCCAGGTGCGGATAGGCGATGTGTCCTTGAATGCCGTGGACGGTGAGCCGTCCCGAGAGGGAGCCGCGGCGGCCGATCTTGATGGTGTCGCCCAGCACCGCTTCACTCGAAGGTTCACCCACGATGCACCAGTCGATGCGCTCGCCGCGACCCCGCAGCGTCTCGACGACGCGCTTGGTGCCATCGACCGAGGGGCCTTCCTCATCGCTGGTGATCAGGAAGGCGATGCTGCCGCGGTGCCGGGGGTGTGCCGTCACGAATTCCTCGGCGGCGGTCACCATGGCGGCAAGTCCGCTCTTCATGTCGGCCGCGCCGCGGCCGTAGAGGATCCCGTCGCGCAGGGTCGGCTCGAACGGCTTGGTCTGCCACTCATCCAGCGGCCCGGTCGGGACCACGTCGGTGTGCCCCGCGAAGCACAGTAGCGGGGCCGCCGAGCCATGGCGCGCCCAGAAGTTCTCGACGCTGCCGTAGGTGAGTTTTTCGACCTCGAAGCCGAGCGCAGCAAGGCGCGCGCTCATGACCTCCTGGCATCCCTCGTCGGCGGGTGTCACCGAGGCGCGGGCCATCAGGTCGAGGGTCAGCTCAAGTGTTCGGGACATGGTCTGCCAGTGAAAAAACTTCAGGATTTCGGGGGGTTGTCATATGGGTGACATCGGCTCCTCAGCAGAATGATCCGGCCGGCCTCCGATCGGTGTCATGTGATCGTCACAATTCTGTCATGTAATGCCTGCGCTGGACGCGCGCCCGCGAAGGATCGGTCGATGTCGCGAATTTCATGTAGTACCCAGGAGCAGATAATGAGCCTCGCAAGTGTACAACGCGTGATGGTGGCCGCGGCCGCCGTTGCGCTCACCGGACTGGTCCACGCCGCCGATATTTCCGGCGCCGGTGCGACCTTCCCCTACCCGATTTATTCCAAGTGGGCCGACGCGTACAAGACGCAGACCGGCACCGGACTCAACTACCAGTCCATCGGCTCCGGCGGCGGCATCAAGCAGATCAAGGCGAAGACCGTGACCTTCGGCGCCTCGGACATGCCGCTGAAGCCCGAAGAGCTCAAGGCCTCGGGCCTGGTGCAGTTTCCGATGATCATCGGCGGCGTGGTGCCGGTGGTTAACGTCAAGGGTATCAGCGCCGGCCAGCTGACCCTCGATGGCGCGACGCTCGCCGCCATCTACCTGGGCGACATCAAGAGCTGGAATGACCCTGCCATCAGGAAACTGAATCCGAAGCTGACGCTGCCGTCGACCGCGATTGCCCCGGTGTATCGCTCGGATGGCTCGGGCACGAACTTCCTGTTCACCGACTATCTGTCCAAGCAGAGCCCGAAGTTCAAGGACAACGTCGGCGCTGCGACCTCGGTGCAGTGGCCGGTCGGCATCGGTGCCAAGGGCAACGAGGGACTCGCCAACCAGACGACGCAGACCGATGGCGCCATCGGCTACGTCGAGTTTGCCTATGCGAAGCAGAACAAGATGGCCAACGTGCTGCTGATCAACCAGGCGCACCAGGCGGTGTCGCCCAGCGCGGCATCGTTCCAGGCGGCTGCAGCGAACGCGGACTGGAGTCATGCCGACAGCTACTACCTGATCCTGACGGATCAGGCCGGGGCCAACAGCTGGCCAATCACCGGTGCGAGCTTTATTCTCGTGTACGCCAATCCGCCCGATCCGGTTGCCACCGGCGAGGCGCTGAAGTTCTTCGGCTGGGCGTACAAGAATGGCACACAGATGGCAGCTACTCTGGATTACGTACCGTTGCCGGCCGCGCTCATCGCGCAGGTGCAGAACACCTGGAAGACCTCGGTAAAAGGCGCGCCGGTTCCGAAGTAAGTTCGTCTCTTGTTTCGGTAAGGATCAATGGACCAGGCAACTGCGTTCGTCATCGAGCCGCGCCACGCTGCGAGGCAGCGGCTCGGCGAGCGGATTTTCAAGGGTGCGACCCTGGTGGCCGCGGTGCTGGTGCTGGTGCTGCTGGGCGGCGTCACGATCGCGCTCATCAAGGGCGCGTGGCCGGCGCTGTCGCACTTCAGGCTCGAGTTCCTGACCAGACAGGTCTGGAATCCCGTGACCGAGAAATTCGGCGCGCTGGCGCCGATCTACGGCACGCTGGTCACCTCGATCATCGCCATGGCGGTCGCGATACCACTGAGTTTCGGTATTTCGATTTTTCTCACCGAGCTGTGTCCCGCCTGGCTGAAGCGTCCGGTGGGCGTTGCGGTGGAACTGCTCGCCGCGGTGCCGAGCATCATCTTCGGCATCTGGGGCATGTTCGTGTTCGCGCCGATCCTGCAGCGGCACGTGCAGCCCTGGCTCATCGATCACCTGGGGCCCCTGCCCGGCGTCGGACTGTTGTTCCAGGGGCCGCCGTTCGGCATCGGCATCCTGACCGCATCACTGGTGCTTGCGATCATGGTGCTGCCGTTCATCGCCTCGGTGATGCGCGACGTGTTCGAGACCATTCCGGACGTGCTGCGCGAGTCCGCGTACGGTCTGGGCGCGACGACCTGGGAGGTCATCTGGAAAGTGGTGCTGCCGTATTCGCGTACCGGCGTCGTCGGCGGCATCATGCTGGGATTGGGTCGCGCGCTGGGCGAGACCATGGCCGTCACGTTCGTGATCGGCAACGCCCATCGCGTCAGCACCTCACTGCTCGCGCCAGGCACGACGATCTCGGCCTCCATCGCCAACGAATTCACCGAAGCGGTGGGCGATCTGTACACCTCCTCGCTGATCGCTCTGGGAGTGCTGCTGTTCCTGATCACCTTCGCGGTGATCGGCGCGGCGCGCCTGATGCTGCGGCGCCTGGACCGTAAGGCGCTGGCAGCCGTATGAAACGCAGCCTGACACGCAAGATCACCAATATCCTGGCGCTGACCCTGTCGGTGGCCGCGACCGGCGTCGGGCTGCTGTTCCTGGGGGCGATCCTGTGGACCTTGCTGAAGAACGGGCTCTCGGGCATGTCGCTGCACCTGTTCACGCAGATGACGCCGCCACCGGGGGCGGCGGGTGGCCTGCTCAATGCCATTTTCGGCAGCGCCGTCATGACGCTGATCGGCATTGCGGTGGGGGCGCCACTGGGGGTGCTTGCGGGCACTTACCTTGCCGAATACGGCGGTGATTCGAAACTGTCCGCGGTCATCCGCTTCGTCAACGACGTGCTGCTGAGCGCGCCATCGATCATCGTCGGCCTGTTCGTCTACCAGATCGTGGTGGTGCCGATGGGGCACTTCTCGGCCATTGCCGGTGCGCTGGCGCTGGCGGTGATCGCGATCCCGGTGACGGTGCGCACCACCGAGGACATGCTGCGCCTGGTGCCGCAGGGCATGAAGGATGCCTCGACGGCGCTGGGCGCCTACCCGTGGCGCACGACGCTCAGTGTGATCTACCCGGCCGCCCGCAGCGGCATCCTGACGGGCCTGCTGCTGGCCATCGCACGGGTCAGCGGCGAGACCGCGCCGCTGTTGTTCACGGCGCTGAACAATCAGTTCTGGAGCCGTGACTTGAACGCCCCGATCGCCAATCTGCCGGTGGTCATCTACCAGTTCGCGCAGAGCCCCTATCCGGAATGGCAGCAACTGGCCTGGTCGGGGGCGCTGCTCATCACGCTCACGATTCTGGCCCTGAGCATTTTCGCGCGCATCGTGGTCTCGGCCCTGCAACCCGCGAGACGCTCATGAATTCCAGTGCCACCGCCGCCGGCAACGCAGCCGCAGGGGAGCGCGCCCCGGGTGATGCAACGACCGCGGCCGCAGCGACCCAGGCGCCGAAGGTCCGCGTCCGCAACCTGCATTTCTATTACGGCAGCGCCCATGCCCTCAAGGGCATCAACCTGGATCTCGCCGACCGCAGCATCACCGCCTTCATCGGCCCTTCGGGCTGTGGCAAGTCGACCCTGCTGCGGGTGTTGAACCGCATGTATGCCCTGTACCCGAACCATCGCGCCGAAGGCGAGGTGCTGCTGGATGGCAGCAACATCCTCGAGCCCAGCGTCGATGTGGCGGATCTGCGCTTCCGCGTCGGCATGGTGTTCCAGAAGCCGACGCCGTTTCCGATGTCGATCTTCGACAACGTTGCCTTCGGCATTCGCCTGGCGCAGCGCATCTCACGACGTGAGCTCGCGGAGCGGGTCGAACTCGCGCTGCGCGATGCGGCGATGTGGGATGAGGTCAAGGACAAACTGCACGAGGACGGCCGCGGCCTTTCCGGCGGTCAGCAGCAGCGCCTGTGCATCGCGCGCACGATCGCCGTGCGCCCCGAAGTGATCCTGTTCGACGAGCCGACCGCGGCGCTGGATCCGATCTCGACGCTGCGCATTGAGGAGATGCTGCAGTCGCTGCGCGAGAAGTACTGCATCGCCATCGTCACCCATAACCTGCAGCAGGCAGCGCGGGTTTCAAATATCACGGCCTTCATGTACCTGGGCGACCTGGTGGAGGTGGGACCTGCCGACCAGATCTTTACCGCCCCGAAGGATCGCCGTACGGACGATTACGTGACCGGCCGGTTCGGTTGAGTGGAGCAACATGATGAATGAATCGACTCAGACACTTGGTCGCAGCGCCGATGCCGGCCTGAACCTGCGCCCCGCGGCGCGCGGCGCTGTCAGCAGCCGCCTGGAGGGGGCGACGATCGGGCAGACGATCGGCACCGTCACCGTGGTCGACCCGGTCTTCTCCTGTCGTGATGTCAACGTGCATTACGGCACCAAGCATGCGATCAAGAACGTGAGCCTGGATGTGGGCAAGAAGCAGGTGCTGGCAATGATCGGCCCTTCCGGCTGCGGCAAGTCGACGTTCCTGCGCTGCCTGAACCGCATGAATGACACCATCGCCGGAGCGCGCGTCAGCGGGCAGATTCTCCTCGACGGCCAGGACATCCAGGATCCGGAACGCGACGTGGTGCAGCTGCGTGCCCGCGTCGGCATGGTGTTCCAGAAGCCGAATCCGTTTCCGAAATCCATCTACGACAACGTGGCCTTCGGGCCGCGGTTACATGGCCTGGCCCGAAGTCGTGCGGACCTGGATGAACTGGTGTGCACCAGCCTGCAGCGCGCGGGTCTGTGGGACGAGGTGAAGGATCGGCTGACGCAGTCCGGCACCGGTCTTTCCGGCGGCCAGCAGCAGCGCCTGTGCATCGCCCGCACGATCGCGGTGAAGCCGCACGTGCTGCTGATGGACGAGCCGTGTTCGGCGCTCGATCCGATCGCCACCGCGCGCATCGAGGATCTGATCGATGAGCTCAAGGAATTCTTCGCGATCGCGATCGTGACGCACTCGATGCAGCAGGCGGCGCGCGTCTCGCAGCGCACCGCGTATTTCCACATGGGTTCGCTGGTCGAGGTGGGCGAGACCGACCGGATTTTCACCAACCCGCGTCACCGGCTCACCGAAGACTACATCACCGGCAGATTTGGCTGAAGGCGCCGGCCGCTCGCGCTGCGCCCGGGTACGGCATGCTCGAAGGTCACATCAGCAGATCCTTCGACGGCGAACTCGCCGGTCTGCACATCCGTGTGCTCGAGATGGGCGGGCTGGCGCTTGATCAGGTGCGGGCCGCGGCCCGCGCCTACGCGGAATGGGATCTGCACAACGCGCAGCTCGTGATGGATCGGGAGCACACGATCATCAGCAGCGGAGCGCGCATCTATGATGATCAGCTCGGATTGATCGCGCGGCGCAACCCGGTGGCCAGTGATCTGCGGGCGATCATCGCGCTGGCGAAGATTGCCGCCGAGCTGGACCGCGCGGGCGCCGAAGCCTGCAAGATCGCCCGCACCGTGCTGCACCAGGCGGGACGCCCGGGACGGGGTACCTCGACTGATGCCCGGCATCTGGCCAATCTTGCGACCTCACTGCTGCGACTGTCGCTCGAGGCACTCGATCAGCTGGATGGCGAGCTCGCCGAGCAGGTGATCGATCGCGACCAGGATCTGGATGCCGAATATGCGGCAGGCCTGCGGCGGCTGCTGTCGCGGGCCCTGGAGGATCCGGCGCAGCTCGAAGTCACGGTGGAGGCGGCCTTTGCGCTGAAGGCGCTGGAGCGCATCGGTGATCACGCCCGCAATGCCGCGCAGCAGATCGTGCGGATCGCCGAGCAGGCGATCCTCAGACGCAAGGACTGAACGAAAAAGGCCGGCCGGACCCCGCGCAGCGGAATCCGGCCGGCCTGGTGCCGTTGGCTCGTTACTTCTGGTACGGGTAGAAGCGGAACGACACCATGCCCTGGAACATGCCGGCATCCGGCGAGCCGCCGATGCCTTCGAACAGCGTGCGCTCGATGTAGGCCAGCTGCACGCCGATCTGGGCGTTGCCGATCTTGCCCTGGTAGTACTTCCACCACACGCCTGTGGTGATTTCGTCAACTTTCTGGTTCTGGCCGGCGCAGGTGCCGTTCAGGATGTAGCACCCGGCGTTGTTCAGCGTCGGTGCACCCAGACCGTAGTAGTACGGCCCGACCTTCGCAGTGCTGTACTCGTACAACGTGCGGCTCTGCTGTTCGCGGCCGGCGTACAGGTAGGCCTGCAGCTCCGGAACCGGCGTCAGCACCAGCCCGGCGAGGACCTGGTACGCCTGCACCGGCGCCAGCTGACCATCGGGCTTGATGACCACGTCGTTCAGCGACGCCGAACCATAGCGACCGATGCCCTTGCCGACGAGGCCACTGAGCTGGAAGCTCAGGATATCCGGAACGATCGGCAGGATCGTGCCGGCACCGATGCCGCCGCCAAAGCTGGTCTGCTGGTTGAGGGCGATTTCGGAGCGGAACCAACGTCCCAGTCCATACACTTCGTAGTGGCCGTAACCCGGATCCGCGGCAACCTTCGCAACGACATCAGGGGCGACATCGGTCGAGAAGCTGGTGCCGGTCACGGTGCAGCTGCTGGTCGAAGTCGAAGTCGCGGTACCGGTGGTCGTAGTGGTGGTGGTGGTGGTCGTGGCCGTGCAGGTGCCGCCACCGTTGCCCAGCTGGCCGGTGCCGGCAAAACCGGTAGTCGGCGCTGCCGGCAGCGTCCCCTTGAGGCCACCCGCGACGAGGCTGGTGGTGTTGACGATACCGGTGTCCTGCGGGCTCTCCAGTGAGAGACCCAGGCTCAGGCCACTGCCGATGTTGTCGACCAGGCGGATCTGCGGATTGCGGGTCCACTGGAAGCCCGCCACGTACTGCGCGTCGATGGTCAGCGGGATGTTCTCATCGCGCGGATCCATGCCCTTCTTTTCCAGGGTCACGAGGCTCCAGTTCTGGCCGGCGAGCAGGTACCAGCCCGAATCGCTGACGAAGCGGCCATAGAAGTTGCGCAGACGCGGCTGGTAGCTATTGCTTTCGTTGGAGTTAGCGGTGGGCGCGGCGCCCAGGAAGTCGAGATCCAGAAAGGATTCGATATGGCCGCCGTTGAAATCCTCCGTCTGCGCGAAGATCGAGAGACGGCTCTGGCGAGCGCTTTCACGGAATTCGGAGACCGTGCTCTGTTCCGTATTGCCCATCGGTACGCCGTTCAGGCTCGAGCCGACATCCGTGCTCTCATCCTTGTTGCGAAAGATGGTCGCAAGTTCGGTGAAGCCTCCGAAGGTGATCGTCACCGGTCCGGTCTCGACGGAAGGGCCCGCCATGACGGGGGCCTGCGCCATCACGGCCGGCGCGCAGGCGGCGCCGAGCACCAGGGCCACGGCGGCTGCGACATAAGACAGACCCCGCGACGACTTCGCATCGGCGGGCTGGGAAATGGGGGTTTGGGAGCTGGGCAGTGTCATGTGTCGGTATCCTTCCTGGCCGTTGTTCTCGGGCGTTTCAGCGCCGCAACTCTGATTCATGGCCATGACGCGAATATTGCGAAAATGTGACACTTCTGTGGCAGCGCTGCTGCGCCGCAGGGATTTACAGTGTTCTGCGTTGGGCGCGCGCTTGCGGGCTCCGTCAAAAGGAGATTTGTGGAAGCGCGACGGACGTGGATTTGCCGTCCTGTTGTTTTTAAGCTGCTAGCTGGGATGCACCAGTCTGCGGAATGCGGCGATGATCGCCGGCTGCGGCCGCCGGATCTCCGGCAGCTGCTGGTAGTGCTGCCAGCCGCCGCCGAGACTGCGGTACAGCGCGACGAACTCCTCACCCGTCGCGGTCTGCGCCTGGACGTATTCGGTCTGGATCTCGTAGCCCGCGCGCTGCGCATCGGCGACGTTCAGATAATCGGTCAGGCCGCGGTCATAGCGTTCCTGAGCCAGCGTGATGGCGCGCTGGCTCGCCGCCACGGCCAGTTCCAGTTTCGCAAGCCGCGCCTGCTCGGCCGTGTACTGTGCAAGAGCGGTGTCCACTTCACTCACGGCCGACTGGATGGTCTTGCGATAGCTGACCAGCAAGGCTCGCGTGCGCAGATCAGCGATGTCCACCTGCGCATCGAGGCTGCCGAAGTCGAGCAGGGGCCACAGTACGGCTGGACCCGCCGACCAGATGTGCTGGCCCACGGCCGGATCGGTCCCCAGGCCCTGCCGCTGGAAGCCGATGGCGGCCGTCACCGCCACATCCGGAAACAAGGCGGCGGTGGCAACGCCGATGCGCGCGGACGATGCTGCGAGTTCGCGTTCCGCCTGTTGGATATCGGGCCGTTGTCGCAGCAACTGCAGCGGCAGACCCGCGGGTGCGAGTTCCGGTGTCCCCGGGATCATGGCGACCGGCGTGAGTTCTGTGACCAGGTCCTCGGGGAAGCGTCCGAGCAGCGTCGCCAGGGTGTACTGACCGGCGCTCACCTGGGCTTCCAGGGGCGCCAGCTGTGCCTGGGTGTCGGCGAGTTCGCGATCCGCCAGGGTGACATCCAGTTCGTTCGTGATGCCGCGCTGGTAGCGCTGGTGGACGATACGCTGTGATTCCTCGAGCGTCTGGTTGGTCGCCTGCAATGTCGCGATACGCATCTGGGTGCCGCGCAGGTCGATGTAGGCGCGCGCCACGTCGGCGATGATCGACACCAGTGCGCCATCGCGTGCCGCTGCCAGCGCCTGCGTATCGGCATGTGCTGCCTGGATCTCGCGCCGGTACTTGCCGAAGATGTCCAGCTCCCAGAGCGAATCGAAGCCGCCGATCTCGTTGATGTGCCGGAGGCCCGCGGAGTTATCCGCGGAGACCAGCGACTGCGGCGCCCGGCCGCGCGCAAGATCGCTACCGGTGCCCCGGGCGGCGGCGGCGCTGGCCTCCAGATCCGGAAGGACGATGCTCAGCATCCCGGCCTCGTAGGTGCGGGCCTCCTGCAGGTGATCCAGCGCAATCTCGACATCCGGGTTCGCGGTGATCGCGCGCTCGATCAACGAATCCAGCTCCGGATCCTTGAGGGACTGCCACCATGAGGCAAGTTCGATCGCGCCCGCGTCGGCAGCGGGCGCGGTCGAGGCGGTCGGGGGGGCCGCTGCATAATGGTCCGGCAGCGCAATCTGCGGGGCATGGTAGTTCGGTCCGACCGCGCAGCCGCAGAAAAGGGTGGCAAGCGCCGTCGCCAGGGCCGCGGTTCGGGTGCTCATGGCTGCTTGTCGACCTCGACCCTGTCCCCAGGTTCGATCTGGCTGCTGAGATTGAGGACCAGGCGATCACCGGGCCGTACGCCGGAACTGAGTTCCACGACGCTGCCATCATCACGTGCGATCGCGACGTCATGCATGACGATCCGTCCCTGGCTATCGACGCTGGCGACCTGCGCACCGTTCGCGCGGAACAGCAATGCCGCCGCGGGAACCTGCACCAGGCCACGCGGCGGCAGATCAAAACTTGCGGTGACGTACATCCCCGGCACCCAATGCCCGGCGGCATTGGGGATATCCACTTCGACCTGCAGGGTGCGGGCCTGTGCGTTCAGCGCCTCGGCGGTGCGCGTGACCTTGCCCTTGTACGTCAGTGCCTGACCGCCGCCACTGCCGGTGATGGTGACGGGTAGCTGGCCCTGCATCAGGTCGGCCGCGGCGCTCTGCGGCACCTCCATCATCACCCGCATCGGGTCATTCTGGGTCATGACGTACAAAGGCGTCGTCGCGGTGGTGCTGCCGGCGGTGACCAGGTTGCCGATGTCGATGTTGCGCTGGGTGATGGTGCCGTCGAATGGCGCGCGCACCTGCTTGTATGCGGAGAGTGCGGTGTATTGATCGACGCGCGCCTGGTCCAGGGCCACCTGCGCATGGGATTGCTGCAGCTGGGCGTTTGCGGTGCCGAAGGAGGCCTGCTTCTCTTCGCGCTCCTGCGCCGAGACGACACCGTCCGGAGAGTCGCGCCAGCGCTCGTAGGTGGTCTTGGCGAGGTTCGCTTCGGCCTTGCGGACCTCGACCTGTGCCCGTCCGGCCTGTACCTGCGCACGCGCTGCGGCCAGCTCCGCGTCCAGCTCCGGCGTGTCGATCGTCGCCATGATCTGGCCGGCATGCACGTGATCCCCGATGTCGACGACCCAGCTGGCGACATAGCCGTTGACGCGGGCATAGATGGTGCTGGCGTGCCAGGCGACCGTCTGCCCGGGGAGGGCAAAGTGCTGTGCGGCGCCAACCGGCGCGGCGATGATCACATCCACCGTCTGGGGTGTAGTGGCCGCGGAACGGGCCTCGCCCGCGAGCGCGTGCTCGTGGAAGAACCCGACGACGCGTACGATCAGCAGCGCTACGACCAGCACGCAGGCTACGATGATGCCGGCCTTGCGCAGTCGTCCCGCGGTACCGGATTCGAACTCAGTGGACACCGAATGAGTGGTCGCGTGCTTGTCATCTGCGGCGACATCATCTTCGTAGTCCGTTTCTTCGATGGAATTGTCTTGGTCGGGATCACGCGTTTGCATGGGCGCCTCGTGCGGCGGGTACCGCACTCTCGTCAGGGATTCGCCGCAACAGGCGATACATGGTCGGTACGAAAATCAAGGTGGCGAAGGTCGCAAACAGCAATCCGCCGATGACGGCCCGGGCCAGCGGCGCGTTCTGCTCACCGCCTTCGCCGACTCCCAGTGCCATCGGCACCATGCCGAGCATCATTGCACCGGCGGTCATGAGGACCGGCCGCAGACGGGTGTATCCGGCGGTCGCTGCGGCGATGAGCGGGGAGTCACCCGCGGCGAGACGCTGATTGGCGAAACTCACGACCAGGATGCTGTTGGCGGTTGTGAGCCCGATGCACATGAGGGTGCCCATCAGCGCGGGTACGGACAGATGCGTCTGGCTCAGCAGCAGCATCCAGATCACCCCAGCCAGTGCGAACGGCACGGCGAGCAGCACGATCAGCGGGTCGATCCAGCTCTGGAAGTTAATGACCAGGAACAGGTAGACGAGAATGATGGCAAGGCCGATGCCGGAGAACAGGCCGGTATAGCTGCTGCGCATGGTCTCGACCTGTCCGCCGAGGTTCACGGTGATGCCCGAACTCAGCGCCGGACGATTGGCGTCGATGAGGCGGTCGATGTCGTGCGCCGCGCCGTAGAGATCGCGTCCCTGCACGTCGGCGTGCACGTCGAACACGGGGCGGATGTTCAACTGCGACATCACCAGTGGCACCGTGCCGCGGCCCATCGAGGAGACGTCCATCAACAGCGGCAGATTGCGCTCATTGCTGCCCGTCAGCGGCATCGTCTGCAGATTGTCGGTCGAGTCGATGCTGTAGGTCGGCTGCTGCACCACCAGCGGATAGCTCACGCCATTGCGCGGATCGACCCAGAAGTTTGGCGCCGACTGCGCGCTGGAATTGGTCGTCACCAGCATGTTCTCGGACGCCTGTCGCTGCGAGGTGCCCAGCTGGGAGGCCTGGGCGCGATCGACGTCGACGGTCAGCGAGGGCGCATCGGGCACCTGGAACACATGCGAGTCGACGACGCCCGGTACGGAAGACAGCTTCCGCGCAAAGCTCAGTGCAGTGGCGTAGGTGGTATTCGCCTCCGAGCCGGCCACGCGGATGTCGATCGGCGCCGGCTCGCCGAAGTTCAGGACCTGGTCCACGATATCGGCAGGCTGGAAGAAGAAGGTCAGCTGCGGATAGCGGTGCGGCAGCTCCCGCCGTAGCATCGCGGTCAGTGCGGCCGTCGGCGAGTGCTTCTGGTCGAGGGAGATCAGGATCTCGCCATCCATTGGACCGACGGTCGCGGAGTCGCTCAGCGCCAGGTTGATGCCGCTGTAGGGCAGGCCGATGTTGTCCAGGATCACGCTGATCTGCTTGACCCCCACCAGGTTGCGGATGGTGCTTTCCACTTCAGCAAAGCTCCGCTGCGTGCTCTCCAGGCGCGTGCCCGGCGGCGCCCGGACGTGCAGGCGCATCTGGCCGGCATCGACCTGCGGAAAGAAGTCCCGGCCCAGCAGCGGAAAAAGCAGCAGCGAAAAGAGCATCAGGCCGAGGAAGGCCGCGCCCGCGTACTTCGGGAAGGCCAGGCACCAGGAGAGCGTGTTCCGATAGGTCTCGCGCAGGCGCTCAAAGCCGCGCTCGAAATTCTGGTGGATACGTGAGAATACGTTACTGCCGCGGGCGCTGTGCTCCTCTTTGTGCGCAGCGCCGCGCATCAGGAAGTTGAACAGCACCGGGACCAGCGTGAAGGACAGCACCAGGCTCGCCAGCAGCGCCGTGATCACCGACACGGACAGCGGCGAAAACAGATATTTGGCGGTGCCCTCCAGCAGGAACACGGGCACGAAGACGATGCAGATGCACAGCGTCGAGAGGAAGGTCGGCGTGCCGACCTCACCCGCACCGCTGATGATCGCCTCGCGCAGGTTCGAATCCAGGCCCGCGTGACGCTCGATGTTCTCGATCACGACGGTGCCGTTGTCGACGAGGATGCCCACGGCAAGCGCGAATCCGCCCAGGGTCATGGTGTTGAGGGTCTCACCGGCGGTGCCCATGCACAGGACTGCGGTCAGAATCGACAAGGGGATCGAGGCCAGGATGATCAGGGTCAGCCGCCAGTTCCCCAGGAACAGCAGAATCATCAGCGCGGTAAGGCCCGCGGCCATGCAGCCGCCCATCACCACGCTGTTCAGCGCGGCCTTCACGAATACGGACTGATCGAAGATCGGCGTGACGTTGACGGAAGCCGGCAGCAGCCGCTGGATCTCCGGCATCGCCGCACGGATGCCATTGATGACGGCGAGGGTGGATACGCCCCCGGTGTTGCGGATCGACATCAGGGCGCCCGGGACGCCATTGACCGATACCGAATTGGTCTGGACCTGGAAGCCGTCATGCACGTGGGCGACGTCGTGTACGAACACGGTTCGCCCATCGACCTGCTTCACCGGGAAGTTGTTGATGTCCTCCAGCACATCCGGGCTGTTGTTCATCGTCAGCGTGTAGTCCTTGTTGCCGATCTTCACATCGCCTGCCGGCAGGATCACGTTCTGCGATTGCAATGCGGCGCTGACGTCGTTGGCGGTGAGACCGCGGGCCTGAAGCGCGCGCGGATCGAGGTCCGCCATGATGACGCGCGGTTTGCCGCCGTAGGGATAGGGCACCTCGGCGCCGTGCACCACGGCGAGCGCGGGGCGGATGATGTTCTGACCCAGATCGTTCAGCTTGGTGTCCGGCAGCGAGTTGCTGGACAGGCTCAGCTGGATGATCGGGACGTCGGTGGCGCCGTATCGGATCACCAGCGGCGGGGTGATGTTGGGGGGCATGTATTTGAGGACCACGAGCGCACTGCTCGCAAGCTGCGAGATCGCACGGGTCACGTCCGCGCCTTCGTGCAGGTAGATCTTTTCGACGCCGACACCCTGGTAGCTGGTGGCTTCGATGCGCGAGATGTCGTCGACCAGCGAAGCCAGTTGCCGCTCGTGCAGAGTCAGAATGCGGTTCTGGATGTCCGGTGCACTCATGCCGGCGTAGGTCCACACGACGCTGACGACCGGAATGTCGATGCTCGGGAAGATGTCCACCGGCATCCGCAGGCCCTCGCCGATGGCGAGCAGGCTCACGAGAATGAGCACCGCGGCAACGGTGTAGGGTCTACCGAGGATGTAGCGGACGAAGGACATGAGGATCGGCCCGATGAAAGGTGCGGGGGCATGATGCCGCGCCGCGTGTCAGGATGGCGGGGGATAATTGCACCGCAGCGTGTCGCGCCGCTGTCAGCGAAACACTCAGTTACACAAAAGCCGGCAGAAAGGTTGCTGGAAGGAAGATGCGTACGATCAGACCGTGAGGCTCCCGGTCGCTCAGCTCGATGGTGCCGCCATGCGCGAGGATGATGGATCGCGCGATGGACAGCCCCAGTCCCATACCCTGGCGATCCGATTCGCGCGCCTCGTCGGTCCGATAGAAAGGCTCGAAGACCTTGATTTTCTCGGCATCCGGAATGCCGGGACCGTCATCCTGGATCTCGATTTCGAAACCTGTATTCGCGATCGGCTGCAGGGTGACCGTGGTGTGCTTGCCGTACTTGGCCGCATTGGTCACGACGTTGGTCAGGGCCCGCAGCATCGCCTGGGGCTTGCAATAGAAGTTGCTGCGTCGCGGTGCTCCGTACGTGACATCGCCACCCAGGTCGCTGACCAGGTCGCAGACGGTCTGCAGCAGCGAGTCCAGCTCGACCACTTCGCGCGCTTCGGCGTCATCGATCCCGCGGACGAACGACAGCGCCGAGCTGAGCATGATCTGCATGGCCTCGATGTCGGCCAGCATTTTCTCCTTGTCGTGCGCCCGGTCCGTTTCCACGCGCAGGCGCAGCCGCGTGAGCGGCGTGCCGAGGTCGTGGCTGATCGCCCCGAGCATCAGGGTTCTGTCGGTCAGCAGACGCTGCAGGCGTACCTGCATTTCGTTGAAGGCGTGAATCGCCCGTTGCAGCTGCAGCGGACCATGCACAGCCAAAGGCGGGGAGTGTGCATCGACACCGACGCGCTCGGCAGCCCGGGCGAAGCGGTCCAGCGGATGATTCACCGTCCACGTCACCCAGAACCACAGACCCGCGGCTGCGAATACCAGAAACGCGCCACTGGCCAACTCTTCGAGCAGGCCGACGCGGATCGCCAGACCGATCGGGGCTGCGATGAGCACGGCGCCGCCGCCGTGCAGCAGCACCGTCACCTGCTGGTCGTTCGCCTCCGCCGATCCGGTTACCGGTACTACCTGCACGGAGGCGGGATCACGCCCGAGTGCCGCCACGAATTGCCCGTAGAGTCGACCCTGGGATCCGACCGGCGGTGATGGCAGTGCGTTCACCGTGGGGTCGTAGTGCACGCGGAACCGGGGCTCGTCCCACAGGGCAGCGAAGGCGGACCGCTGCGCGACCGGCACCGATTCGAGCAGGCGCACGACCATTGCCACCTTATCGACCGCCACTTCCGGTCGCAGCACCCGCTGCCATTGCGGCAGCGCTACGAGGTAGAGGATGCCGGCGCATACCTGCGACAGCACCACGCCCAATATCAGGATGGCGGCCACCTGCCCGCGAAAGCCGGCCGGCACCAGCCAGCGCAGCGGTCGTTTCAAGCGGCGGTGACCTCGGCGGTGAAGATATAGCCTCCGGAGCGCACGGTCTGGATCAGCAGGGGGTCCTTCGGATCGGCTTCTATCTTACGTCGCAGGCGGCTGACCTGGATATCGATGCTGCGGTCGAACAGCGCTGGGCTGCGGCCCCGGGTGAGATCCAGGAGCTGGTCACGGGTGAGCACCCGGTTGGGTCGCTCGCAGAACGCCGCCAGCAATTCAAACTCGCCGCCCGTCAGGGGGACGTGGGCGCCGTCGGCGGCGCTCAGCCGGCGGGTGCCGACATCGAGCTTCCACCCCGCGAACTGCAGTACCGAGCGGGGGCGCGCCTGTGGCGTCCGATCGATCGACTGCGCACGTCGCAACAGCGCGCGGATGCGCGCCAGCAGTTCGTGGGTACCGAAGGGTTTGGTCAGGTAATCGTCGGCGCCGATCTCCAGGCCGACGACGCGGTCGACTTCGCTGCCGCGCGCCGTGAGCATGATGATCGGGACATTGCTGCTGGCCCGAACCCGGCGGCACAGAGACAGCCCGTCTTCTTTCGGCAGCATGATGTCGAGGATCAGCAGGTCGATCCGACTCACGGCCAGCAACCGATCCATGTCGCGACCGTCCTTGGCCACGCTCAACCTGTAGCCGTTGCGCTCCAGGAAGTCGGCCACCAGGCCGCGGATCTCAGGATCGTCCTCGACGAAGAGAATGTGCGGCGACTGTTCCATGGGCGCCAGTATTCCAGCGCCGCACGATCGCGCGGCAGGATTTTTGTAACGGAGCGCAACAGGACGGGGTGCCAGCCATGGTTCGCGGCATTGGCACCCCTTATTTTGCGACCTTTAGAACTTGAAGCGCGCGCCGATCGTCGGGTTGATGTCCGTGCTGTAGAGGTAGCCGCTGCCCAGCCCGCCATGGGCGCTGCTGTACATGGCGCCCGCGTAGATGTCGAAGTGCACGTTGAACCGGTAATCCGCATCGAAGGAGATCGCCTCGATGTTACCCGCGCAGGTGCTGTGCAGGTCCGAGACGCAACCGGCAGTCGCCGCGGTCGTGCCGTAGGCGCTCTGATGCACCTGGTAGTAGGCGCCGGTCAGGTCCAGGCCCGGGAGCAGGGTATAGCGCACGCCCGTCCAGAAGACCTGGACGAACTTGGTTTGCGTGTAGGCCGTGTTGTTGACGTATGCCAGCACATAGCCGCCGATACCGATGGTGCCGGCGGCGATGTCGGTTCTCGGATTGGCATACTTGATGTTCTCGTAGCCGGCGAAGAACTTCACCGGATCGAGCTGGTACGACCCCATGAGCGAGTAGGTGGTGTTATCGGAGATGGTCGCAGCCAGGGAGTTGTTCAGCGCATCGCCCGTCGGCAACGTCGTTACCTGGGCGGCGGTCAGCGCACTGGCAGTGACGGCGCTGTAAATCTTGGAGTAATAGGCATCGAGGGAGGCGCCGGCGTAGCCGCCCCCGAGGTTCGCCTGTACGGCGGTCTGACCGGAACCGCTGGATTCGTTGAATTGATACAACCCGCCGATGTGGACCAGGTCCTTGAAGCTCCAGTTGTACTTGGCCAGGTCGTTGAGCCGGTTGTCCTCGCTGGTGCCGCCTCCGGCGTAAGTGTTGGAACCTCCCAGCAGACCGAAGGCCGTGGCCATGTAGTTCGGGTCGTACTTGATCATGCCTTCCGACAGCAGCGTGACCTGACGACCGAACGTCAGGGAGCCGTAGTTGTCGGATTGGACACCGATGAACGCGGTCTGAAAGGCCTGGCCCGCCGAACTGCCGTCGACGCCGATGTTCTGGTTCTTCACGGCCTTGCCGTTGTTGGCGGTCAGCGACCGTAGTGCATCGGCGATCTGTCCGGATTGCGGGTTGAAGAAAGTCTCGACCTGGAAGATCGCCTTCAATCCTTCGATCAGGGGCTCGGTGCCCTGGATGCCGACTCGCGACTGACCCATGTTGTTGGGCGTCAGGCCGAAGGGCGACTCGTAATCGTTGGAGCGCACGATGCTGCCGCTGGCCGACGGGCGATACGGCGTGAAGGGCGCGCTGTGAGTGTCGTACTGCAGACCGATGTCGACCACGCCGTACAGCGTAATGCCCTGCCAGGTCAGGCTGTCATCCTCCGGAACGCCCGGGCCGGTCTTCTGTTGAGCCGCTGCCGGCAGCGTGGCGAGGATGCCCAACGCGCCGAGGGCATAGCCCGCGATTCTTAGTTTCTTCGTGTTGTTGCGGACGTTCGACCTTACCATCTGACTTGCAACTCCCTTGTAGCCTGGACGCCGCAGTCTCAGGGTTTCGGGTTACACGGTCAGTCGGAGTCCGGTGACAAAGCGGTCGCAGGCTTAGACCTGTCGCGCATAAGTACAGTGCCAGTGCTTGTTTACGCCGAGCCGGCGGTGACTCCCGGTTACAGCGGGGTGCTGCGGCGCCGGGTGCTGAGGCCGCCTTTTTAGTCCGCGGCGCGCAACAATTCGTTGATGGAGGTCTTGGCGCGGGTCTGCGCGTCGACCTTCTTGACGATGACCGCGCAATACAATGAGTAGCGGCCGTCGGCGGAAGGCAGGCTGCCCGAAACGACGACCGAGCCGGCGGGCACCCGGCCGTGGAGGATCTGGCCGGTGGTGCGGTCGTAGATGCGGGTGCTCTGACCGATGAAGACGCCCATCGAGATCACCGAGCCGGCCTCGACGATCACACCCTCGACGATCTCGGAACGCGCGCCGATGAAGCAGTCATCCTCGATGATCGTCGGATTGGCCTGCAACGGCTCGAGCACGCCACCGATGCCGACACCGCCCGAGAGATGCACGTTCCTGCCGATCTGCGCGCACGATCCGACCGTGACCCAGGTGTCCACCATGGTGCCGGAGTCGACGTAGCCGCCGATGTTGACGTAGCTCGGCATCAGCACGGTATTCGGCGCCACGTAGGCGCCCCGGCGGACCACCGCGTTCGGCACCACGCGGGCGCCGTCATCGCGGAACTGCGCCGCTGAGTAGTCGGCGTATTTGAGCGGCACCTTGTCGTAGAACTTCGTGTAGCCCGCATCGATGACGGTGTTGTCGTGAGCCCGAAAGTACAGCAGCACCGCCTTCTTCACCCATTGGTGTACCACCCACTCCTCGCCCTGTTTCTCGGCCACGCGCAGTTTGCCGCTGTCGAGCAGGCTGATGGTCGTCTCGATAGCATCGAAGATGTCGCGGGAAATGGTTTTCGGCGTGATCTCGGCGCGCCGCTCGAAGGCGGCCTCGATGGTGGCCTTGAGTTTCAGGTGATCGCTCATAGTGATCCCATGGTGCCCATCTGAGTCACGGGCGTCCAGCCTGGGGCACGAGTTCCCCCAGCAGCCAGTCACGGAAGCTGCGGCGGACATCCGCCGTGCGACGATCGCGTGACTGCAGCAGCCAGTAGGCGCCGAACGGCACGCAGGTGCGGCCGATACGCGTGAGTCGACCGGCACTAAGCGCCGCGTCCACGAAGGGTCGCGCACCGAGGGTTGCGCCCTGGCCGCGCTCGGCCGCAGCGAGCGTCAGCGAATAATCCGTGAAGTATTGCTGCTGCACGGTGTCGGTGAACGTAAGGCCCGCGGCCCGGAACCAGGCCCGCCAGGTGCGCCCGTCATCGTCGTGCAGGATCCTGAAATTCAATATTGCGCAGTCCTGCGCCAGGGCCGCCCGTGCGCGCGGGGGCCTGGCAGTGACCGGGAACGCCTCCATGGCGAACAGGCGTTCACCCTGGCGCCCGCGCCGGCGCGAACCGGCCGCGACATAGCGAATCGCGATGTCCGCATCCGGGCCCGGCGTGCGGATCGAGTCAGAGGTCTCCAGCTGCAGTTCGATGTGCGGATGAGCAGCGGTGAAGTCCCCCAGCCGTGGCGCCAGCCATAGAGTGCCGAAGGAGGGTTCGACCGAAAGACGCAGCGCCCGTGTGATGTTGCCGCGTGCCTGCAATACCGCCTGATGGATGCCCGCGAGATTCATCGTCAGTGCCGCTGATAGCTTCTGGCCGACGGCCGTGAGTTGCACCCGGCGGTGCAGCCGCACGAACAACGGCCGCTCGAGATCCGTTTCCAGGCTGCGCACGTGACGGCTGATGGCAGCCTGCGAGACGTGCAGCTCCTCTGCCGCGGCCGTGAAGCTCAGCCTGCGGGCGGCGGCCTCGAAGGCCCGCAGTGCCAGCAGCGACGGCATGCGCGAAATCACCATCGGGTAAGCATAACTTGAAGTTATGTGAGCCTGGAAGACAAGTCGTTTGTCGGCGCGTCAGCCGCGGCGCGAAATACCCCCATGAACTTCTACAGCCACTGCGTCGCGATGCTCTATGCGGCCGCGCTCCGACCCGGGACGGCTCAGCGCGCGTTCATGAATTCCACCAGACGCGTCGCCGCGGTGACGCAGTCATCGACGGTCGCGGTCAGTGACAGCCGCACGCGCCCCGCGCCGGGATTACCCAGTTCGGTGGTGCGCCCGAGGTAGCTGCCGGGCAGCACCGTGACGTTCTGCGAGCGGAACAGGCCGCGCGTGAAGGCCTCGTCATCGCCATCGACATCGACCCACAGATAGAACGCGCCGTCCGGGAGCTGCACGTCGAGCACCGGCGACAGGATGGGCAGCACACGCGCGAATTTCTCCCGATAGAGCTGGCGGTTGGTGCGCACGTGGGCGTCATCATCCCAGGCCGCCGCACTTGCCAGCTGCACCATCGGGGACATCGCGCCGCCCTGGTAGGTGCGGTACAGCAAAAACCGCCGCAGCAGCTCCGGATCCCCGGCCACGAATCCGGAGCGCAGTCCCGGGACGCTCGAGCGCTTGGAGAGGCTGTGGAACACGATGCAGCGCTGGAAGCGGTCGCGGCCGGTTTCCTGCGCCACTTCCAGCAGGCTCGGCGGCGGCGCGGCTTCGTCGGCGAAGATCTCCGCATAGCATTCGTCGGCGGCCACGATGAAATCGTGGCGCTCGGCCAGGTCCAGTGCGCGCGCCAGGTAGGCGCGCGAGAGCACCGTGCCGGTCGGGTTTCCGGGACTGCACAGGAACAGCACCTGGGTGCGATCGAGCACGGCCGTCGGGATCGACGTGAGGTCTGGCGAGAAGCGGTTCGCGGCCGTGGCATTAAGATAATAGGGTGTCGCGCCGGCCAGCAGCGCCGCGCCCTCGTAGATCTGATAGAACGGGTTCGGCGTGATGACCAGCGGTGCCTGACTGGTGTCGACCGCCGCCTGCACCAGGGCGAAGAGGGCCTCACGGGTGCCGTTGACGGGCAGCACCATGGTCGCCGGATCGACACTGCCGGCGCGCAGCGTGAAGCGCCGTTCGAGCCAGCGCGCCGCGCTGCTGCGCAGTTCGAGCGTGCCGATCGTGGCCGGGTAGGCTCCCAGCCGGGTCACGCCCTGCCGCAGTGCCTCGAGCACGAATGCCGGCGGCTCGTGCTGCGGTTCGCCGATCGAAAGCGGGATCGGCGGCAGGTGCGCGGGCGGCGCGGTCCCTGCCAGCAGTTTTGACAGCTTCTCGAACGGATAGGTGTGCAGGGCCCCGAGACGCGGATTCATGCGCGCAGTCGCTGGTCCAGGGCGCGCAGCAGATTTTCCTTCAGGCGCAGCGCCGCCTGTTCGTTCAGCGGCCGGTGCTGCAGGTCGGTCACGTAGAACACGTCCTCGGCGCGTTCGCCGACCGTCATGATCTTCGCCTTGCGCAGTTCGATGTGCTGCTGCATCAGCACCTTGCCGACATCGCACAGCAGACCCGGACGATCGCCGGCGATCAGTTCGAGCACCGAACGCTGATTGCGGTCATCGACGCTGATCGTGACCTGGGTGGCGGTGTTGAACATGCGTGCATGACGCGCTGCCCGGCGTGACACCACCGGCATGCTGGCATCGGCGCGCTCCAGCGCGCGCCGCACGCAATACTCGATCTCGGACTGCCGGTCCGGATCGGTGATGGGCGCGCCGTCATCTTCCAGGATGTGATACAGGCCCAGCGAGAATCCATCGTCCGTGGGCGACACGCGCGCATCGACGATGGTGAGTCCGAGCTGATCGAGGACCGCGGTGGTGCGGGCGAAGCCCTGGATGCCTTCGGGCACGAAGGCGAGCACCGCGGTCGTGCCGCCGCGCATGCTGTGCGGCTCGATGGCCACCAGCGTTTCGCCGGGACCGGGTTGGCGCTCGACCAGCAGGCGGGTGTGCCAGGCGACTTCCTCGGGGGTGTACTGCAGAAAGTACAGCGCGGTGAAGCGCGCCCAGATGCGCGAGACGTCCGCATCGCTGATGCCATGTGCGATCAGCAGCAGTCGCGCCGCGTTCTGCGTTTCGCGGATCAGCTCCTCCTGGTCGATCGGACTTTCCAGGCCACGGCGCAGCGCGCGCTTGACGCGTTCGTAGAACTCGTGAAACAGCGATGCCTTCCAGGAGTTCCACAGCTTCGGATTCGTGCCGCGCACGTCGGCGCAGGTCAGTACGTAGAGGTGATCGAGGTGGGTCTCGTCACCGACCTTGCGGGCAAAGGCGTTGACCACTTCGGGATCGGTGATGTCCTGTTTCTGCGCCGTGATCGACAGCTCCAGGTGGTTGCGCACCAGCCAGGCGACCAGGCGCGCATCGTAGCGCGACACTCCCTGCTCCAGGCAGAAGGCCTCCGCATCGACCGAACCGAGTTCGGAGTGATCACCGCCGCGACCCTTCGCGATGTCGTGGAAGAGTGCCGCGAGATAGGCGATCTCGGGCCGCGGCAGCTGCTGCATCAGCCGCGACAGCTCCGGCATCTCATGGTTGTAGCGCGGGATCGCCCAGCGTCGCAGGTTGCTGAGCACGAACAGGGTGTGCGCATCGACCGTGTAGGCATGGAAGAGGTCGTACTGCATGCGTCCGACGACGCGGCCGAAAGCCGGTATGTAGCGTCCCAGCACTTCGTAGGTGTTCATGCGCCGCAGCTCGTGGGTCACTCCCACCGGCGCGCGCAGGATCTCCATGAACAGCCGGTGATGGCGCGGGTTCTGCCGGAACTCCTCATCGATCAGCCACAGGCTGCGCGTCACTGCGCGCATGGTCGAGGCGCGCACGCCCTTGATGTCGGGGTTCTGCTGCAGCAGCACGAACAGCTCCAGCAGCGCCGAGGGCGTGCGCGCGAAGACATCGTCGCGCCGCGCTTCGAGCGAGCCGTTGTGAACCTGGAAGCGTGCATTCAACGGCCGGATGTCCTCCTCACCGCTGCTGAGGATGGCCTCGCTGAACAGCTGCAGCAGCAGCTCGTTGAGCAGGCTCACATCCATCACCGTGCGGTAGTAACGTTGCATGAACTGCTCGACCGCGAGGGTATAGGAGGCATCCTCGTAGCCGAAGGTCTGCGCCAGCTTCAGCTGATGATCGAACAGCAGCCGGTCCTCGCGCCGCCCGGTCACGATATGCAGCCCGAAGCGCACCTTCCACAGGAAGGACTGCGCCTGCTTCAGCCGGCGCAGCTCGCTTGCCGTGATGAAACCGCGGCGCGCCAGGCCGTCCAGGGATTCGGCACCGAAATGCCGCTTGGCGACCCAGCCGATGGTCTGGATATCGCGCAGGCCGCCGGGGCCGGTCTTCACGTTCGGCTCGAGGTTGTAGGCGGTGTCGTTGGCCTTCAGGTGACGGTCCACCTGTTCCTTGAGCTTGGCCTCGAAAAACTCCTTCTCGGGCCAGATGCCGGGCGGGCTGAGGGCGACATTCATGGCATCGAACAGGTCGGCATCTCCGTACAACAGGCGGGCTTCGAGCAGCGTTGTCATCACGCTGACATCAGCCGCGCTCTCCTGCACGCATTCGGCGACCGTCCGCACGCTGTGTCCGACTTCCAGGCCGATGTCCCAGAGGAAGGTGATCAGCCGCTCGACCTGGGAACGCTCGGCCTCGTTCGGCGGCTGGGCCACCAGCAGCAGGATGTCGATGTCGGAGCAGGGATGCAGCTCGCCGCGGCCGTAGCCGCCCACCGCGACCAGCGCCCCGTGCCGGTCACCGTTGCCGAGATGCTCGAACCAGGCCTGGCGCAGGACCGCGTCGATCAGCGCGGCCCGGGCGTGCACCAGGATTTCGACCGGTTCTTCGGCCAGGAACCGGGTCTTGAGCTCCTCGTGGGCGAGGCGCAGCAGCTTCCGGTATTCCTCGCGCGAGCCCGGATGGGCCGCCAGCGCAGCCGGCAGCCGGGCGAGCAGCGGCCACGGCGGCGCGCTCAGCGCCTCGGGCAGCAGCTCCTCGAGGGACTCATGCGAGGCCATGGCGACGACCCGGGGGTGAGGAATCCGGGCTCAATGGCGGTCCGCCGCGCTCAGCGTCAGCACGTCGACGCCGGTCTCGGTGACCAGCACGGTGTGCTCCCACTGGGCCGACAGGGAGTGGTCCTTGGTCACCACGGTCCAGCCATCCGGTAGCAGGCGCACGTGGCGTTTGCCTGCATTGACCATCGGTTCCACGGTGAATGTCATGCCCTGCTGCAGTTCCAGGCCGGTGCCGGCCTCGCCGTAGTGCAGGACCTGCGGATCCTCGTGGTAAATGCGCCCGATGCCATGGCCGCAGTATTCGCGAACCACGGAGAAATTGAGGGATTCGACGTATTCCTGGATGGCGTGGCCGATGTCGCCCAGGCGGGTCCCGGGCTTGACGGTACGGATGCCGCGCCACATAGCCTCCAGACAGACCTCGGTCAGTCGCTGGGCCGCCACCGGTGGCTTGCCGACGTAGTACATCCGGCTGGTGTCGCCATGGAAGCCGTCCTTGATGACCGTGACATCGATATTGATGATGTCCCCGGCCTTGAGCTTGCGGTCATTGGGGATGCCGTGGCAGACCACGTGGTTGACCGAGGAGCAGATCGTCTTCGGGAAACCCCGGTAATTGAGGTTCGCCGGGATGGTGCCCTGGACGTTGACGATGTGCTCGTAGCAGATACGGTCGAGCTCCTCGGTGGTGATGCCGGGGACGACATGTTCGCCGATCATGTCGAGCACCTCGGCAGCCAGCCGGCCGGCCTCGCGCATCTTCAGCTGCTCTTCGGGGGACTTGATGGTGATGTGCATTATCTAGTGTAGCTGATGGCCCGTAAGACATTGTTCCTGCGGGGCGTTCATGGTATAAAGCGCCGCCCTCGTTGGCAACGACGAGAAATTCCATACGCGTATCACAACCTCGGTGGCTGGGTGCCTGAACATTATTTGTCCGGGTGGCCGCCAGGGATACGCGCAAGGATCAACCCTACAGTCAGGAGTTCCTATGACCGGCGTGTCCATGAGACAGATGCTGGAAGCGGGTGTCCATTTCGGACACCAGACCCGCTTCTGGAACCCGAAGATGGCCCCTTTCATCTTCGGCGAGCGCAACAAGATCCACATCATCAACCTCGAGAAGACCCAGCCCCTGTACGCACAGGCCTCGGCCTTCATCAAGAGCGTTGTCGCCGATGGCGGCAAGGTGCTGTTCGTAGGTACCAAGCGTTCCGCGCGCGAGGCCGTCCAGAAGGAGGCCGCCCGCAGCGGTATGCCCTATGTCAACCAGCGTTGGCTGGGGGGCATGCTCACCAATTTCAAGACCATCCGGCAGTCCATCAAGCGCCTGGCCGAGATCACCGAGCTTAAGACCAGCGGTGCGCTGGACAAGCGCGGCAAGAAAGAAGCCACGCAGCTGCGCCGCGAAATGGAAAAGCTCGAGCGCAGCCTGGGTGGCATCAAGGCCATGGAGTCGCTGCCCGATGTGATGTTCGTGATCGACGTGGGTCACGAGAAGATCGCGATTCACGAAGCCAAGAAGCTGGGCATTCCGGTGGTGGCGGTCGTGGACACCAATTGCAGCCCCGACGGCATCGACTACGTGATTCCGGGCAACGACGATGCCATGCGCGCGATCATGCTGTATGCCTCGGGCATCGCCGACTCCGTCATCGATGGCCGGGCCTCGGTGCCGCAGGTCGCCGTGGGTGAGGACGAATTCGTCGAGCTCGACGAGGCCGGGCAGCCGCGCCGCAAGAGCGGCAAGCCGCGGCCCAAGCCGCAGACTCCGGTGCGCAACCGGAAGGCACCGGCCCGCCGCCGCCTGCCGGTGAAGACGCCGGAGGGTGGTGATGATGCGGCCACCGACCTGGATGACCTGGAGGAGGGTGCCGAGGTGCCGGTGGCAGCTGCCGCCCCCACCGAGGCCGCTGCGCCCGCGGGTCGTGGTGGAGTGGTGCGTCGTCGTCCTCAGGCTCCGGAAGCTGCGACTCCGGCCGCCGCTGAAGGCGAGGCCGGCGCTGCCACCTGAAGTTCGTTTTGAGTCGCCCCGGCGCCTGCCGGCCGGGGCCCCAAGTTTGGAATTCCTATGAACATCACAGCAGATGCAGTGAAGCAGCTTCGCGAGCGCACCGGCGCCGGGATGATGGAGTGCAAGAAGGCGCTGGTGGAAACCCAGGGCGACATGGACGCCGCCGCCGAGCTCATGCGCAAGCAGGGGCTGGCCAAGGCCGACAAGAAAGCCGCCAGGGTGGCCGCCGAGGGCGTCATCGTCATCGAGCGCTCCGCCGATGGCCATGCGGCCGCCATGGTCGAAGTGAACTGCGAGACTGACTTCGTCGCCCGCGGCGATGACTTCGGGGCGTTCGCAAGGGCCGTCGCCGCGAAGGCCCTCCAGGCCCGGCCGGCTTCGCTCGAGGCCCTGTTGCAGGAGCCGGTCGAAGGGGGCGCGTCGATCGATGAGCGGGCCCGGGCGCTGATCGCCAAGATCGGCGAGAAGATCAGCGTGCGGCGTTTCGCCGTGCTGACCTCGACCGGTCACGTGAGCGCCTACGTGCACGGCACCCGCATCGGGGCCCTGGTGGCCGTCGAAGGCGGTGACCCGGTGCTGGCGCACGATGTGGCGATGCATGTTGCCGCCAGCAATCCCAAGTATGTGACCATGGCCGAGGTGCCGGCGGATGTCGTGGCAAAAGAGCGCGCGTTCCTGACCGACCAGGCCCAGGGCGAGGGCAAGCCGCCGGAGATCGTCGCGAAGATGGTCGAAGGCCGTCTGCGCAAATCCTTAGGCGAGATCACGCTCGCGGGGCAGGCCTTCGTCAAGGATCCCGACCAGACCGTCGAGAAGCTGCTGAAGAGCGCCAAGGCGCACGTCAAGGCATTCGAGCGCTTCGAGGTCGGAGCGGGCATCGAGAAGAAGCAGGACGACTTCGTCGCCGAGGTCATGGCCCAGGTAAAAGGCAGTAAGCACTGACCTGGCTACGCTGGGAAACGAAGACCCCGCTGCGGCGGGGTTTTCTTCATGTACGAGGATGAAGACCAGATGAGTGACAGCGCGCGGTCCCGATACTCCCGGATCCTGGTGAAACTCTCGGGCGAAGCCCTGATGGGTGGCGGTGACTATGGCATCGATCCGGCCATGCTCAAGCGCATCGCCGGGGAGATCCAGGAGATCGTGCAGATGGGCACGCAGGTCGCCGTCGTGATCGGCGGTGGCAACATCTTCCGCGGTGCGGGCCTCGCCCGGGCCGGAATGGACCGCGTCACGGCCGACCACATGGGCATGCTGGCCACGGTCATGAACGCGGTCGCGATGCAGGACGCGCTCGAGAGTCTCGGCATGCAGTCGCGCGTCATGTCGGCGATCCGCATCAACCAGGTGTGCGAGGACTACATCCGCCGCCGCGCCATCCGCCACCTCGAGAAGGGTCGGGTGGTGATCTTCGGCGCCGGCACCGGCAACCCGTTCTTCACTACCGACACCGCCGCCTCGCTGCGCGCCATCGAGATCAATGCCGACGTGCTGCTGAAGGCCACCAAGGTCAACGGCGTCTATTCGGATGATCCGGTGCGCAACCCGGCCGCCACGCGCTACACGCAGCTGACCTTCGAGAAGGTGCTGCAGGATCGCCTGAACGTCATGGATGCCACGGCCATCGTCATGTGCCGTGACAACCGCCTGCCGCTGCGCGTGTTCAACCTGAACAATCCGGGCGATCTGACCCGCATTGCACGCGGTGAGGACATTGGTACGGCTGTCACAGTCGAATAGGGGCCACCATGCTTGATGACATCAGAAAGGACGCAGTGACCCGCATGGGCAAATGCGTGACCCAGTTTCAGGCGGATCTGAAGAAGACGCGCACCGGCCGCGCTCATCCGAGCCTGATCGAACATCTCAAGGTCGACTACTACGGCTCGGATGTGCCGCTGCAGCAGGTCGCGAGCATCGCGGTCGAGGACGGCCGCACGCTGGTGGTCTCCCCCTGGGAGAAGGGCATGGTGCAGCCGATCGAAAAGGCCATCCACAAGTCGGATCTGGGTCTGAACCCGATGACCGCGGGCACCATCATCCGCATCCCGATGCCACCGCTCACCGAGGAACGGCGGCGCGATTTCACGAAGGTGATCCGTCAGGACGCGGAGGGCGCGCGTGTGTCGGTGCGCAACGTGCGCCGCGATGTGATGTCCGACATCAAGGACGCGCTGAAGGAAAAGCTCATCTCGCAGGACGAGGAGAAGCGCGCGGAGACCGATATCCAGAAGCTCACCGACAAGCACGTCGCCGACATCGATCAGCTGCTGGCGGCGAAGGAAAAGGAGATCATGCAGGTCTGACCGACCCGCATGAACGTGAGTCTGCCCAAACATGTGGCGATCATCATGGACGGCAACGGCCGCTGGGCTGCTGCGCGGAAGCTGCCGCGGCACGCTGGCCACAAAGCCGGCATCGGCGCGCTGCGTGCTTGCGTCGAAGCGTGCTCGACCCGCGGTATCGGGGCGCTCACGGTCTTTGCATTCTCCAGTGAAAACTGGGCCCGGCCGGCCGAAGAGGTGTCGTTGCTGATGGGGCTGTTCGTCGACGCGCTGGACCAGGAACTCGACGAACTGCACGCCAAGGGGGTGCGGGTTCGCTTCATCGGTGACCGCCAGCGCCTGAGCGTGCGGCTGCAGTCCTATCTGGCCGCGGCTGAGGCACGCACGGCCGGCAACGCGCGCCTGTCCTTCACCATCGCGATGAGCTACGGCGGACGCTGGGACATCACCGAAGCGGTGCGGGGGCTGGCCGCAAAATGCGCCCGCGGCGCGCTGCGCGCGGCCGACATCAGTGAAGAACAGGTGGCCCAGTCGCTGCAGCTGCCCGACCTGCCGGATCCGGATCTTTTCGTGCGCACCGGCGGCGAACACCGCATCAGTAATTTCCTGTTGTGGAATCTCGCCTACACCGAGCTGTATTTCACCGATTGCCTGTGGCCGGACTTCGATGCCGGGCAGTTCGATACGGCGCTCGCGTTCTACTCCGCCCGGGAGCGGCGGTTCGGGCGCACCTCCGAACAGACGCGGAGTCCGACGCGTGCTTAAGACCCGCATCATCACGGCCGCGGTTCTCATCGCGCTGCTGCTCGTCGTCATCCTGTGGCTGCCGCCGTTCGCGACGATGATCGCCATGACCGCGGTGGTCCTCGCCGGAGCCTGGGAGTGGTCCGCGTTCCTGCGCCTGCAGGCGCTGCCGGGGCGTGTCCTGTACGTGTTCGCGGTGGCCGCGTGCCTGCCGGTGCTGTGGCAGCTGACCCTGCTCGAGCCGGGGCGGATGCTGATGCTGGTGACGGCGCTGGTGTGGTGGGTGCTGGCGCTGCTGTGGGTGGTATTCGCACCGCGGCGGGCCGCGCCCTGGTCGGCCGCGCTCGCCGGGCTTTTGGCGCTGACGCCGGCCTGGGTGGCGCTGGTGCGGCTGCGGGTCGATGTGCCGCGCGGTGAGCAATGGCTGCTGTTCGCGATGTGCCTGGTGTGGGCCGCCGATGTCGGCGCCTATTTCGCGGGCCGCAGTTTCGGCCGCATCAAGCTCGCGCCCCAGGTGTCGCCGGGCAAGACCTGGGAGGGCGTCGCGGGCGGCCTCGTGTTCGCCGGGCTGGTCGCCCTGTGGGGCTGCTACTGGTTCGGCGTGCCGGTGCTGCCGTTCCTGCCGCTGTGCCTCGGGGTGGTCGCCTTTTCGATCGTCGGTGACCTCACCGAAAGCCTGCTGAAACGCTTCGCGGGCCTCAAGGACAGCGGCACCCTGTTTCCGGGACACGGCGGCGTGATGGATCGGATCGACAGCCTCACGAGTGCCTTACCGGTACTGCTGCTGGGGCTCACGGTCATGGGAGTGGCTCCATGAAGGGCATCGCAGTACTGGGTGCCACGGGGTCCATCGGCGTCAACACGCTGGATGTGATCGCGCGCCATCCCGACCGTTACCGGGTCGTGGCCCTGGGAGCGCATCGCAACGTGGAGCTGCTCCTCGCGCAGATTCAGCAGTTCCGGCCGGAGGTCGCGGCACTCACCGATCCGGCCGCCGCGCAGGTCCTGCAGCAGCGCCTGACGGCGCTGGGCTCGACCACCCGGGTACTGACCGGTCCTGAGTCCCTGGAGACGCTGGCGACACTGGCCGCGGTGGACCAGGTGATGGCCGCCGTGGTCGGCGCCGCGGGCCTGCGCTCGACCCTCGCCGCCGCTCATGCCGGCAAGCGGCTGCTGCTCGCGAACAAGGAATCGCTGGTCATGTCCGGACCGCTGCTGATGGCGGCGGTGCATGCGTCCGGCGCCGAGCTGCTGCCCATCGACAGCGAGCACAACGCGATTTTCCAGTGCCTGCCGCATGGCTCGAAACCCGGTGAGCGGCCCAGGGGCGTCCGGCGCATCCTGCTCACCGCATCCGGCGGTCCGTTCCGGGACTGGGACGCTGCGGCGATCGCCACCGCGACGCCCGAGCAGGCGTGCAAGCATCCCAACTGGGTGATGGGTCGCAAGATCTCGGTCGATTCAGCCTCGCTCATGAACAAGGGGCTCGAATTCATCGAGGCCTGTTTCATGTTCGGTCTGGCGCCCTCGCAGGTCGAAGTGGTCGTGCATCCCCAAAGCGTCGTGCACTCGCTGGTCGAATACATCGATGGCTCGGTGCTGGCGCAGCTGGCCTGTCCGGACATGCGCACCCCCATCGCCTATGGCATGGCGTGGCCGGAGCGCATCGCGGCGGGCACCGATTTTCTCGATCTCATCCGTACCCGGCAGCTGGACTTTGTTGCACCGGACACAAGTCGCTTTCCCTGTCTTGCTCTGGCTCGGGCTGTAGCGGACACTGGCGGGCTGGCACCTGCCATCCTAAACGCGGCGAACGAAGTCGCCGTCACTGCTTTCCTGGAGCGCCGATTGAACTTTCCGGACATACCCGCGGTCATTGAATGTGTCATTGCAAAGGCTGCCGGGGGGGAAATCCGCAGTCTGGATGATGTGCTGCTGGCGGATGCCGAAGCGCGTGAGCTGGCCGGGGAGTTCTGCCGCATTCGCGGTGGGGTGACAAGGTCGATTCATGCGTAGGCGGTCTGATAAGCGCCACGTTAAACGGCACACCACACATTCTTCCAACAACACGCGGGCCGGCAAGCAGTTAATGAAGCGATTCGGATTGGTGACGACCCTCGCACTATGCGCGGGTTCCGCAGTATGTTCGGCCCAGACG
>Ga0302314_10000848_pt1 | contig 56705 bp, 44 predicted proteins | sample III_Palsa_N2_3_FD_200533 | JGI IMG/M metagenome (GOLD analysis project Ga0302314, IMG submission 200533) | Peat permafrost microbial communities from Stordalen Mire near Abisko, Sweden - III_Palsa_N2_3 | ecosystem: Environmental > Terrestrial > Soil > Palsa > Peat permafrost | place: Sweden...
CGCCTCTGTAAAATCGCTCGGGTAGGGTTCGTACTTGGCCATGCCAAGCATATCCCTTAACTATCCTTAACTGTACAGGAGGTTTTTTAGACGGGCTCTAAGGTTGCCAGCGTTGGATCTTCAATTTCGCGGAACTCACCAGCTCCGATAATCCTTGAAAAACTTGGCCATCGCCTGCCGTTCCTCGATCTGATCGGCGAGCGTCTTGGCGTGGTAGGAGGAAAACTGGTCGGGATGGAGCTGCTCGACGTCCTGCGTGCAGAAATCGGTCACATTGCTCATGAATTGCTCCTTCGATTCGTCGTAGTGAGTATCGGTGGGGCTGTAGCGCTCCATGTCGTTCTTGAAGCCTTCGACGATCGAGTGGAGGGGGTTGGTGCTGTCCATGAACATGGCATAGTGGACCTCTCCCGTCTTGTTCAGGTCCTTGGCCAGATTGAGGAGGGCGCTGGTCCGCTCCTGGACGCCGTGGACGATCTGCCCCTCCTGTTCGAAGGCGGCCCAGCCGGTCGTCTGCCAGCCGGGAATGTTATCGATGCGGTAGGCGAAGCGCCGCTCCGTATTGGCAAAGGACGAGTCCTTGCCGAAATCCCCGGTGACCTTCTGGATCATCGAGTAGGTCGCGATGCCGATCACCTTGCCCGTCTTGACATGGATCACCGGGCTGCCCGAATTGCCCGAGACGAACTTGGCGTCGACCTCGACCAGATCGGGCCCGATTCCGGTGATCTTGCCGGGAATCTGCGTGATCACCCCGCCCCCCATGCTGTTCCCCAGGATCACCACGTCGTCGCCAATCGACGTCCCCGTCGTGACATCGTCCATCACCTCGAAGCCGTCGGTCAGCTTGGAATTGTCGACCGAAACGATATCCCGCCCCTGGGCGCAGCGGAGCCCTTCGAGATCGATATTGCTGCCATCCGCCAGCTGGGCCGTGAAGGTAGTGTTCCCGCTGAGCACATGCGCGTTGGTGATCAGGGAGGTCCCCGTCTTGAATTTGGCGATAAAGCCGCTGCCCGAAGAATAGTCCCCCTTGATGATCGCCAGGAACCGCATCGACTTATCGGTGCTAAAAGCCGCAGTGGGAGCGGCGGGAGCGGCCGCTGGGGCTGGAGCCGGAACGGGGGCGGGCACCACCAAGCGGGTTGCCAATTCGGAACTATTTTTCGCCAGGGCTCCCTGCAGGTCGGTGATCGATTGCTTGTCGTCGGCCAAATTGCGCTGCACCTCGGTCAGCTTCGTCTGGGCGTCTCCCAGGCCGCTCTTGTTTTCATCGGCATCCTTCTTGGCCTGCTCGAGTTTTTGCTCCACCTCATCGAGGCGACGGACCGTTTCCGTCAGCTGGAACTGCAGGCTTTCCAATGATCCGGATCCCTGGGAGGCGTCGTCCTGGCGCGATTTCAATGAAAAACCGACGAAGGCCAGAGCGGCTCCCACCAGCAGCACCGCGATCAACTTGACCGATTCTTTCATAAACGATGCTCCCGGTTCCCCTTAAACGTCGAAAGAGGAAATAGCATAAAATCGGGGTTCGTGAAGGTAAAAGCCGCTCGATGCTCCACAAAAGCAAACCAGGAAGTCCAGTGGCTGGAGCGTGAGGCTTTTCCCCGGCCACGCCGGGCGGTGCGAGTGAAAAAAGATGCATCCCCCGATTCCTTATGCGATCATCCGCCCGCACTATGATTGTCCTGTTGGGCGGCAGCGGTTATGTCGGCAATGCTTTTCGCGCCTATCTCGATTCCCGGGGGATCGACCACCGCCTGATCGCCCGTTCCCAGGTCGACTATGCGAACCGGGACACCCTGATCGCCTACCTCCGCGAAACCCGGCCCCGCTTCCTCATCAACGCGGCCGGTTATACTGGACGCCCCAACGTCGATGCCTGCGAGCTGCACAAGACCGAATGTCTGGCGGGCAACGCTGTCCTCCCCGGCGTGATCCGCGCCGCCTGCGAGGAAACCGGGACGACCTGGGGCCACGTCTCCTCCGGCTGCATCTTCACCGGGGACAAGGGAACCGGGACGGACGGGAAGCCGATCGGCTTCACCGAGGGCGATGCCCCCAATTTCTCCTTCCGGCAGAACCATTGCAGTTTCTACAGCGGGACCAAAGCCTTGGGGGAGGAGATCCTCCACGGCGCCGAAAATTGTTACCTCTGGCGGCTGCGCATTCCCTTCGATCACGTCGAAAGCCCGCGCAATTACCTCACCAAGATGATGCGCTACGAGCGGCTGCTCGACGCCCAGAACTCCCTCTCCCACCTCGGCGAGTTCGTCCGCGCCTGCTGGGAGACCCATGAAAAAGGCTGCTCCCCCGGGATCTACAACGTCACCAATCCCGGATTCGTGACCACCCGCGAGGTGATCGATCTGATCGAAAAATCGGGCGTCTGCCGCAAGCAGTTCTCCTTCTTCGACAGCGAGGACGAATTCATGCGGATCGCCGCCAAGACCCCCCGCTCCAACTGCGTCCTCGATGCGTCCAAGCTGGCGCGGAGCGGCATCGCAATGACCGAGGTCCACACGGCGCTGGCGGCGGCGTTGCAGAACTGGGTCGGCACCTCATGAGAGTCCTGGTGACGGGCGGCGCCGGGTTCATCGGCACCAATTTCGTCCGCTTCCTGCTCGACCTGCCTCAAGGTCAAGGGGGTCAAGGGCCCGAGCTGGTGGTCAACCTCGACAAGCTGACCTACGCCGGCAACCCCGAAAACCTCCGCGACCTGGCCGGAGAGCCCCGCCACTGCTTTGTGCAGGGCGATATCGGCGATACCTCCCTGGTCGCAAGCCTGCTGGGCGAGCACCGCATCGACGCCGTGGTCCACTTCGCCGCCGAGTCCCATGTCGATCGCTCGATCGACGGCCCCGAGGCCTTCGTGCAGACCAACGTGGTCGGCACCTTCCGGCTACTGGAGGCGACGCTCCGCCATTGGCAGGCGGCCGGGGAAGGGGAGAAGCGCGCCTTCCGCTTCCTCCACGTCTCCACCGACGAAGTCTTCGGCTCGCTCGGCCCGGACGACGCCCCCTTCGCGGAGACGACCGCCTACGCCCCCAACAGCCCCTATTCCGCCAGCAAGGCCGCCAGCGACCATTTTGCCCGCGCCTACCACCATACCTACGGCCTGCCCGTCGTCGCGACCAACTGTTCCAACAACTACGGCCCCTACCAGTTCCCCGAGAAGCTGATCCCGCTGGTCCTGCTCAACGCCCTCGCCCTCAAGCCTCTCCCGGTCTACGGCGACGGCAGGAACATCCGCGACTGGCTCTACGTCGAGGACCATTGCCGGGGCATCTGGACCGCCCTGACCCGGGGGCGCCCCGGCGAGACCTACAATATCGGCGGCTTCAACGAGATGGCCAACATCGACATCGTCCGGACCCTCTGTTCCCATCTCGACGCGCTGCGCCCCCGAGCCGACAGGCGGGCCTACGCCGAGCAGATCACCTTCGTTGCCGATCGCCCCGGGCACGATCGGCGCTACGCCGTCGACTGCCGCAAAATCGGGACCGAGCTCGGTTGGAAGCCGCAGGAGACCTTCGCCAGCGGCATCGCCAAAACGATCGGGTGGTACCTCGAAAACCAGCCCTGGTGCGAACATATTCGGGCCAACACCTACCAACAGCAGCGGCTCGGCATCGGTTGAGCCAAAAAAGTAAAGGGCCATCGCCTCACTCCAATGAAACGCAAGGGAATCATCCTGGCCGGCGGCAGCGGCACCCGGCTCTATCCGCTGACCATCGCCGTGAGCAAGCAGCTCATGCCGGTCTACGACAAGCCGATGATCTATTACCCCCTCTCGGTCCTGATGCTGGCCGATATTCGGGAAATCCTCATCATCTCCACCCCCCATGACCTGCCCAATTTCCAGCGCCTCTTCGGCGACGGCAGCTCCCTCGGCCTCTCCATCGAATACGTGAGCCAGCCGAGCCCCGACGGCCTGGCCCAGGCCTTCCTGCTGGGAGCCGACTTCCTCGGCGGCGCCCCCTCCTGCATGGTATTGGGGGATAACATCTTCTACGGCGCCGATTTCACCGAAAAGCTCCGCGTCGCCACCACCCGGGAGAGCGGGGCGACCGTCTTCGGCTATTACGTCGTCAACCCGAACGCCTACGGCGTCGTCGAGTTCGCCCCCAACGGGGAGGTGCTCTCGCTGGAGGAAAAACCGGTGGTCCCGAAATCGAACTACGCCGTCACCGGCCTCTATTTCTACGATGAAAAGGTGGTCGATTACGTCCGCACCCTCAAGCCCTCGGCGCGGGGCGAGCTCGAAATCACCGACCTGAACCGGCTCTACCTGGAGGCGGGCACCCTCCACGTCGAGACGCTGGGCCGGGGCACCGCCTGGCTCGACACCGGCACCCACGATTCCCTGCTCGACGCCTACGAATACGTCCAGGTCATCCAAAAACGGCAGGGGTTGAAAATCGCCTGCCTGGAAGAAATCGCCTTCGCCAAGGAATGGATCACCCGCGACCAACTCATGGAGCGCGTCCGGCTCCATGGCAAATCGAGCTACGCCGAGTACCTGCAGCAATTGGCCGATCGCTAAGTCCCCGAATCCCATTCACTTCCGGAAAATTCTTGTTAGCTTTCCTTGCATATGGTCCGGCCCGCCGATCTTAAGATTTCGGTCATCACGGTTTGCCTGAATGCCTTTCCACGGCTGAGGACGGCGGTCGAGAGCGTCCTTGCCCAGCGCCACGCCAACTGGGAATTGATCGTCGTCGATGGAGGCTCGACCGACGGCACCGCGGCCTATTTCCAATCTCTGTCCGATCCCCGCATTCTCTTCCGTTCCGAAAAGGACACCGGCATCTACAATGCCATGAACAAGGGAGTCGCCCGGGCCGGGGGCGATATCCTGCTCTTCCTCAACGGCGACGACGCCGTCTATCATCCGCGCGTTTTCGAGGAGATTACCGCGAGCTTCGCCCACAGTCCGGCGCTCGACGTGGTCTACGGCGATGCCGAGTATTTCTTCTCGAACGGCGCCATCGAGAGGAAATCCCATCCTGAAATCCTCACGGCCGATTTCTTCCGCATCCAAGGCCTCTGCCATCAGGCGATGTATATTCGCCGGCACGCCTTCGGGACGGTCGGCAATTATGATGAGAGCTTCCGCCTCCTGGCCGATTATGATTGGCTGCTGCGGAGCCTCTATCAGCATGGGTTGAACTATTTCCACGTGAACCGGCTCTTCTGCCGCGCCTTTGGGGAGGGGCTCCACATGCAGCCGCAGAATCGGGAAGTGGTGCAGCAGGAAAAGCTCGCTGCCCTGACCCGGAACGTGCCCTCGGAAACCTTCCAGATATTTCCCGCCGATCGGCTCGTTCCCGAGAAGGAAAAGGGCTCCGTTCCGCCTCCCCGCGTCACCTTTTTCACCCGATTGGAGGGAGCCGAGGGCGTCGATCTGGCGGCAGTCTACGCGGGCCTGAAGCGGCAGACCTGGCGCCAATGGAACTGGGTCATCCTGGGGGAGGGGCATGCGGGTCCTTGGGATGAGGACCCCTCCGTTTCCCGAGGCGTTCCCGAATGGTGGGGACTCGAAGCGCTCGACGCCACCTACTTGGGCTGGCTTCCCCCCGCCTCGGTCCTCCGGCCTGCGACCTTGGAAAAGTGGGTTTGGTTTCTGGAGCGGCGAAGCTCCTATCTGTTGATCGACGGTCCGGCCGAACTTTTTGACCGGGACGCATTCATTCCCGGGCGCTTTCTCGATCGGCCTCAGGCGGAAATCAGCGTCTTGTGCGAGACCCCCTTTCTCAGCCGCAGCCGTCTGGCCACCCTGATTCCCCAGCCGGGCGCGCTGACCTCTTCCTCGCTTTGGGGCTACGCCTTGCGGCCCTTGCCGGGCTCGCTCGGCTGGAGCCTGATCGAGCCTGCCTCCCGCTTCGCCGCGCCCGTCGGGCCGAAGCCCTTCGACCCGCGAGGAAAGGGGGCCTTCGATCATTACTTCAAGGGGCATCCGGGGCAGCGGCAGCCGCTGGTCCACCCCTTCAGCGCTGTCCCCTTCGAGTTGGGGTGGAAGTATCAGTTCGATCTGCCGCCGGCCCCGCGCCGCGTGTTGATGATTCTCCCCAAGATCGAGATCAATGGTGCGGCGACCTTCAATCTCAACCTCGCCCGCATTTTGGTCAAGGCAGGCTGGTCTCTCCACATCGTCACCACCGAGCAGCATCCCCCCCAACTGGGCCGGGACTTCGAGGCTCTCACTGACGATGTCTTCCACATGGCCCATTTCCTGGACCCCCATGATTTCGCCGGCTTTCTCCGTTCCTTCATGGCGACGCGGCAGATCGATCTCGTTTTCACCAGCGAGACCCATCTTGGAAAATATCTGGTCCCGCTCCTGCGCCGTTGGTTTCCCCAGGCTGCTTTTCTCGACTACTGCCACGTCCTCCATCTCGATGAGCGGCCCGAGAGCCATCCCGGGCAGACCGTCGCCCTCCTTTCCCAGTTCGACCTGGCAGCGGTCACCAGCCAGAATCTTCGGCAGTGGATGCTCGACGGAGGCGCCGTCCCGGAGCCGGAACGAATCGAGGTTTGCTACATCGGAGTCGATACCGATTATTGGAGAAAAGAGAACGCAGTTTCACCCGATGGCAGAGCCCTCTTCGGGCTCCATCCGCAACGCCAGATCCTCCTCTATGCCTGCCGCCTGGCGGAGCAGAAGAACCCCCTGGTCTTCGCCGAGGCCGTTCGGCAATTGGTTTATGACGAGGGCTTCGATCTGCAGGCCCTCGTGGTCGGCAGTGGTCCCCTCCAGAACCATCTGCGGCAGGCCCTCGAACGGGGGAAAGTCCTCGATCGGGTGGTCTTTGCCGGCCTGATCGGCGCCGAAAAAATGCGCGAGGCCTACGCCATCGCCGATGTCTTCTTCCTCCCCTCTCGGTGGGAGGGAATCTCGATGGGCCTTTACGAAGCCATGGCGATGGGCGTTCCCTCCGTGATGACCGACGTCGGTGGGCAGGCCGAATTGCTCACCCCGGAATGCGGCTGCCTCCTTCCGCTCCACGGAGATCTGGTGAAGAATTGCCGGGTGGCGCTCCGCGACCTCCTCCTGCAAAGCGCGGGGCAGCGAAAATCGATGGAGCTGGCGGCACGAAACCGCGTCGAAACCAACTTCAGCCTCTCGCAGACCGGACAACGGATGATCGAACTCTTCGGCCGCGCCTCCGAACTGCAAAAAAGCGCCCCCCGGCCCCTCTGGCCCGAAGAGGCCGCCCGCGAACTCATCCGCCAGGAAATCGCCCTCTGCCAAAAAGATGGGGAAATCCACAACGCCTGGGCCGAGCGACATCAGGCGGAGCTTCGCAATCAGGAAAGCACTCGCCGCATCGCCCTCTTGGAAGCGGCGGTACAGAAGCTGAATGCGCGGAAATTAAGCTAAGCGGTCTTTCCCTTCTGATGTTGCTTTTTGAGGGCGTGACAATTTGAAATCTGGACGCCACCTTTTTTTATGAAAAGCGTAACGGAATCGAGTCCTCCGTTTCCCCTCATCTGCCGGGTTTGTCTCTCCGAGGAGGTCCGTTGTCTCCCTCTGGGCGAATATGCCGCGTTCTTCCGTCTACGGGTCGATACGAATAAGGACCCCTTCCGGATTCCGACCGAGGCAGCCATCTTCCAGCCCGGCTTGGATATCTCCGACCGCTTTCGAGTTTTCGAAAAAACCCGGCAAGCCCTCCTTTCCCTGGATACCTCGATGCTGGAGAAGTCGAATCGCACCTTGGTTCAGAGCTGTTCCCGGTGCCTCGCAGTAACGCTCTGCCACGAATACTCCTACTCCGATCTGGAGCCTCTGTACCTCGATTACCGCTCCGAGACCTACAATCGGGATCGCATCTCCGTCGAGCCCAGCTACAAGGACATCGCTCTCTCGGTGGGAAATCATCCGATGGAGCAGGTCAACCGAAACCGGGGGGTTGATCGCTTCCTGGCCCGGCACCTTTCTTCCTTTCCCCGCGGCGAGGCGCTCGATTTCGGAGGAAGCGATGGACGGTTTATTCCTCCCGGCATCCTCAACGCCTTCACGAAAGTCGATATCTTCGACACCTCTGCCGCTCCCATTCATTCCAGCGTCCCGCAGGGGAAGGCCTTCAAGGTCTCATCGCCGCGGCAGGGCGCCTATGCCTTCCTGATGTGCATGCATGTCGTCGAGCATGTCGGCAATCCCCGGGCTTTCGTCGAGCACATGGCGAAATACGTCTCCCCGGGCGGCTTGATGTATATCGAAGTGCCGATCGACTTGACCTTCGACCTGCGGCACCGCTTCCTGCTGGGCGAAATCGAACGCAGCTTCATCATTCACGAGCATATCAATTTATACGACTTCGGCAGCCTCATCCGGTTGATCGAGAGCTTCGATCAATTCAGCCTGGTGGACGCGAAGGAGGAGGAAATCGATCACGGATGGCATCGCGATCGCAATGGGCGCTATCTGGTGCGGCGAGTCTCCTGAACGCGCATCCTTCATCCCTTGAGGAACTTGGCCGCGCCCCCATCTGGTTATGAACTTGTGCAAGGCATCGGCTCCCACTTAGAGTCCGGGGGTTAAATCTTTCAGACCCTGCAAATGACCCCCCTTTGGCTGACCCGCTACAGTAAGACCCATGCCGAGATGGTCACCTCGCATTTCAGCCCGTCGTTCCAGGCTTGCGGGATCGATAAAGCCTTCGATCTCCGGCTGGTGGAGGAAAATTACAACGCGGGCGAATTCGGTACCCATAACTTCAACGAATGGGGCCGCATCGTGATGGGAATGAACCTCGATCTTTTCAAGAAAAACATCGGGAACATCGTCGTGGTCTCCGGTTGCGACATCCGCTTTTACGCCGACATCTCGAAGGATATTTTCGCGGTGGTCGAAAAGTATGAATTCGCCGCGATCCACGATGTCTTCGTGCCGGCCTGCGGGGATTTCAACGCCTTTAAAGTCACCCCGCGGATCATCGATCTCTTCGTCTGGATCATCGAGAACGATAGCAAGTTCCGCAACCAGCAGTGGACCTTGAACGCCGGGCTCCGGGTGATGGGCATCCAGCTTTTCAGCTTCGGTACCGATTACTGGACGGTCGGCATGTCGAACGGGGGAAAGATATGGCAACCCGGCGACCCCGTCCTGCCTCCGCCGACGATCAAGATGCATCACGCCAACTTCGCCGTCGGGGTGGTCAATAAATTGCTGCTCCTGAAACAATGCCTGGGCATGACCAAAATGAACCGGCGCGGGATGAAGGAAAGCGGGGCGTCGTCATAATAATGGCTCCGCACGGGTCAGGCTCTCGCCGCTGAAACACGAAATTTCGACATGAGTTCCACTCCCATTCCCATCGGCACCCTGGTCATCGGTGCCGGTCCCACTGGCCTCGGCGCCGCCTATCGCCTGAAAGAGCTCGGCGATGCCGATTTTCTCGTGGTCGAGGCTTCCCAGGAGTTGGGCGGCTTGGCCGCCAGCTTCGTCGATGCCCAAGGCTTTACCTGGGATATCGGCGGCCACGTCCAATTTTCCCACTACAAGTATTTCGACGAGCTGATGGAGAAGGCCCTCGGCAAGGAAGGCTGGCTCCATCACCAGCGGGAATCGTGGGTCTGGATCCGCGACCGCTTTGTCCCCTATCCCTTCCAGAACAATATCCGGAGGCTCCCCAAGGAAGTACTCTGGAAATGCCTCGCCGGCCTGATCGATCTCTACAAGCAGATTCCGACCCAGGGCCAAGGTCGTCTGGCCCATTTCGGCGAATGGATCGAGGCCACCTTTGGCCGGGGCCTCGCCGAGGAGTTCATGCTCCCCTATAATTTCAAGGTCTGGGCCTATCCCGCTGAGGAGATGGATTATGGCTGGGTGGGCGAACGGGTCGCCGTCACCGATCTGAAGCGGGTGCTCGAAAACGTCCTCTTCGAAAAGGACGATCTCTCCTGGGGACCGAACAATACCTTCCAATTCCCCGTCCGGGGCGGCACCGGCGCGATCTGGCGCCGCGTCGGCGAACTGGTCGGCCTCGAAAAGATCGCCCTCGGCGTCGCGGTGAAGCAGGTCAACGCCACCCGCCGCGAGGCCGTCCTTTCCGACGGGCGGATCGTCCGCTTCCAGAACCTTCTCTCGACCATCCCGCTCGACCTCTTCCTACCGATGATCGAGGAAAGCACTCCCGAGGCCCGCGCCGTCGCGGCCCGGCTCAAATACTCCTCCTCCCACATCGTCGGCATCGGTCTGAAAGGGGCCCCCGCGCCCGAGTTGAAGACCAAATGCTGGATGTATTTCCCGGAGAGCAATTGCCCCTTCTATCGCGTCACCCTCTTCTCCAATTACAGCCCGAACAACGTTCCCGATATTTCCCGTCACTGGTCGCTGATGGCCGAGACCAGCGAGTCATCTCATAAAAAGGTCGATCCCAGCCGATTGATCGAGGAGACCATCGAGGGAATGCTGGCGACGAAATTGATCCAGAGCCGGGACGAGATCATCAGCACCTGGCAATTCACCGCCGCCCACGGCTACCCGACGCCCTTCCTGGGCCGGGACGCTATGATCGAAACCCTCTTTGCCGAGCTGGACCGTCTCGGCCTCTATTCCCGAGGCCGGTTCGGCGCCTGGAAATACGAGGTCAGCAACCAGGACCATAGCTTGATGCAGGGCGTCGAATGGGCGAATCGGATTCGCCTCGGTGAGTCCGAGACGACCGTCTTCTTCCCGAACGTGGTCAACGCCAAGCCGAGTCGCTGATTCGGTCCTGATTCGGGGCTGTTCACGAATTCCGGCGGCCCACCGGAATTCGTGAGCAGCCCTAAAGCTTCCGCCCTGCCAGATCGAGGCCGTGGTCGATCATCTGGAAGGCCCCGTGGCCCCATTTGTACATCACCTTGGTGCCGTTGCCCCGCATATTTCCCGCCGTGCGGCGGCAATGGTCGCGCAACCGCTTGAACGGATGCTTCACCGCGATCCGCCCGTCGGCGAGGACATCGTAACCGGCGGCCCAGAGGGCGATCTGGTGGTCGAGGTCGTCCCAGGAGACCGGATTGAGCCCGATGTCGAAGGGGCCGGCCTTCTCCCACGCCTTGCGCCGGTAGAGGAGGGAACAGCCCATGTTCGCGATTGTCCGGGTTAGGAAATCGAATTGGCCCTGATCCTTGACCCCCTGGTTGTTGTTGCCCTGCGGCCAGAGGCGGTAATCGGCCCAGAGCAGCGTATCGGGAGCATCGAAGTTAATGATCTTGGCCCCCACCGTTCCGGCATAGGGATGGGCGCGGAGAACGGCGACCATCCGCTCCAGCCAATCGGGCGGCAGCTCGATATCGTCGTCGAGCTTGGCCGCCAGCGGAGCCTGGCTGGAATGGAAAAGCCAATTGATCGCCGGGGTATAGCCGAGGTTCACCGGAGCCTCGATCAGCTCAATCGGAAACGGATAACCTCCGGCCCGGAGCGTTTCCAGATGAGCTTTGCTCCCATCAGTGCTGCCGTTCAGGTGGACCCAGAGCCGCGCATTGCGGTAAGTTGTTTTCGCCAGCGAATCGAGCATCGGGGCGAGCAAGCCCAGGTTGTTGCGGGTGACCAGGAGCAGATCGACGGCAGGCTCCTCCGCGGAGGCGGCCCAGTCGTCGCGCAAGCCCTGGCCGATCCGCCAGCAGAGCGGCGTTTCCAGCCACCGTTCCCGGACCGCATTGAGATCGGGATAGCCCGGATTCCAGCGCCACTTCTTGAGCCAGAGATTGACCAACCGGGGATCGATCTCGGTGATCGAGGTCTGCTTTTGCAGCTCCTCCAGCGCCTTGTACGTGTTCGCCGCCGGATGGACCCCGACGACGGCGGGTTCCACCTTCACCGACCATCCTTTGGCCCGGAGGCCGAGGCAGAGGTCATCTATCTCCAGCCACGGAGGCCGGGCCGGACCGGCGGCGGGGACCATCGCGAAGGTCTCATCGAAGCCGCCCACCGCGTCCAATGCCTCGCGCCGGATCAGCAGGAGCCAGGGCAGGAGCGCATCGACGTCGGTGAAACGTTGGTACTTCTCCGCTTCCGATTCCCCATAGCCGAGATTGGCCAGATGCTCGCGCATGCCGAAGCGCGAGACGATCGAGCGCCCGCACGAGTAGATCAGGCCGAGTTGGTCGAGGAACTTCCCGCCCACCGCGCCGAGCTTCGGATCGGCGGCCAGCCACTCGGAGAGGCGCGCCAGCCAGCCGTTTCCCTGGACCTGGAGGGCGCCCGAGACCAGGACGATATCGTGTCCCGGGTGGGCCCGGATCGCGGCATTCAACGCCGAGGGCGCGGCCGACTGTAGCGCCATGCCCTCGCAGGGAGCTCCCGCCGTCTTCCGCAAGAGAGCCAGCGCCTGATTCAGATCGGTGCCGGGGAAGGGGAGGACCAGGAGGGTGACGGGGGCGCTCATGTTCGGCGATGCTATCCTGTTGGATTCTTTTTAAGCAATCCCGCCCCAGCGGCGCGGGTCAAAAATCTTGGGTGCGGTTGATCTTCCACTCATTGACCAGATCGCGGTTCAGCTCGAGCAGGAAACGGGAAGGACTCTGCCAGGTGTCGCGGTACCCGGCACTGGCGCGCACGACCGGATAAGTCAGGTACAGCTCGTCCCGCGCCCGGGTCACCGCCACGTAGAAGAGCCGCCGCTCCTCCTCCTCGCCATCGCTGGTTTCGGTCGAGCGCGAGGAGGGGAAGAGCCCCTCGCAGAGCATGATGACGAAGACCGCCTTCCACTCCAGCCCCTTGGCCTGGTGGACCGTGCTGAGCCGGACCGCCTGGTCGTCGCTGCCCTTGCGGCTCTTCTTGGAATCGTCGTCGAGATTGGTCAGGAGCGAGAGCTGGGCGAGGAATTCGTCGGTCGTCTCGAAAGTCTCCGAGAAGGCCCGCAGCTGGCTGAGATCCTCCAGCCGCGCCTCGAAATTGGGGAACTCGATCCGGGCATAGGCCTCATAGACCGCCTCGACCACCAGCCGGATCTGGTCGGTCACCCTGTTCTCCAGCTCGGGAGCCTGCAATTGCTCATGGGTCGCCGCCCACTGCTTCCACGACTCGGCGGCCTTGGCGGGGGGATCGGCCTTGGCGAGCGGCGTCCCGGCGTTGAACTTCCGCCAGAGCTTGTCGGCGGTCTTCTCGCCGATTCCCGGCTGCATCCCGGCGATCCGCTTGAAGGCGATTTCGTCGCGGGGATTCACCGCCAGCTTGATATAGGCGCAGACATCTTTGACGTGCTTCTGCTCGAAGAAACGGAGGCCGCTGGTGATCTGGAACGGCACCTGCCGCCGGGTCAGCTCCATCTGCAATTCCATCGCGTGGTAATGGGCGCGGTAGAGGATGGCGATCTCGTTCAGCTCGATCCCCTCCTCGTGCAGCTCCGCGATCCGCTGCGCGATGAACTGCGCCTGCATGTTGGCGTCGCCCAGGCAGACCAGCGCCGGCTTCACATTCGGTCCGGGCCGGGCGGCGTGGAGATCCTTCTTGAACTGCTTGGTGTTCGGCGCGATCGCGGCGTTGGCCAGGGCCAGGATCTCCGGCGTGCTTCGGTAATTGGTCTGGATATAGACCGTCCGCGTCCCCGGATAGCGCTCAGGGAAGGAGAGGATGTTGAGGAAATTCGCGCCGCGCCACGAATAGATGCTCTGCGCGTCATCGCCCACCACCATCACCTGCTTGTGGTTCTCCGCCAGGAGGTCGATCAGATCGGCCTGGAGCTTGTTGGTGTCCTGGTACTCATCGACCAGGATATGCTGAAAATGGTTCTGGTAACGCTCCCGCAGCTCCGGGTCCTGCTGGAGCAGGCCGAGCGCGTTGGTGAGGAGATCGTCGTAATCCATCACGTTCGCCGCCTTCTTCCGCTCGGCGAAGACCCGCAGCAGCCGGACAAGGCCCTCCTGCTGCTCGAGGAAAAAGGGATAGTTTGATTCGAGCGTCGCCGGCAGATTCTTGCGGACGTTCGCCGCCATCCCGAACATCTCCAGCGCCACGTCAGCCTTGGGGAACTGCTTGTCCTTCGGATCGATCCCGGCGTCGCCGTAGCAGCCGTTGAGCAGGTCCTTGGCGTCGTCGCGGTCGGTGATGGTGAAGTCGAGGCCGTAGCCGAGGGCGTTGGCGTGCCGCCGGAGAAAGCGGTTGGCGATATGGTGGAAGGTGCCTCCCCACATCCGGCTGATGTCGTGCGGGAGGAGCGAGCCGACCCGCTGCACCATCTCCCGCGCCGCTTTATTGGTGAAGGTGGCCAGGAGAATATTCTCCGGCTCGACCCCGTTCTCGATCAGATAGGCCACCCGGTAGGTCAGCGTCCGCGTCTTACCGCTGCCAGCTCCGGCGATGATCAGGAGCGGTCCCGGCGGCGCCGTCACCGCCGCGTACTGCTCCTCGTTCAGCTCCTGGGCATAATCGATCTGCGGGGCATGGACCACCGGAGAGGGGCGCAGGGTATATTCGAACGACATCGGATTAACTGGTTTTGCGGGCGCGGCCTGGCTTGGGCTTGCTCCACCGCGCCATCGACCATTTCCCCCGCTGCTTCCATTTCTCCTCGACCAATCCCGCGTCGCGCAACGCCTTCCGGACCGAGGCGGCCTGGACGTTGAGAATGCCGCTGACGAGCAGAATGCCTTCGGGCTTGAGCGCCCTGGCGAGAACCTTGGCCCGCTTCACCAGCAGTTCGCTGAAGAGATTGGCGCAGATCACCTCATAGGCCGCCGGGGATTTCCATTGCAGGAAATCGACCTCGTCCCACGCAATCTCCCGCTTCTTGAAATTCAACCGCTCGTTTGCCCGCGCCGTCTTCAACGCCTGCGGATCATAGTCGAAAGCCTCCACCCGCGCCGCGCCGAGCCCGCGCAGCGCCAGCGCCAGAATCCCGCTCCCGGTCCCGGCATCAAGCGCCCGAATTCCTTTCACTTCCAGCGAGCCGAGTTCCCGCAGAATCATTCCCGTGGTGGCATGCTGCCCCGTGCCAAAGGCGAGCCCGGCGGGCACCGAGAGCACCGTCGCGCCGGGAAAGGCCTCGGCGGGCGGACGGGCTCCGCCAACCACCACCAGCTTCCGCCCGAAGCGGATCGGCGCCGCCGGTTCCGATTTCTTCAGCCAGCTGGCCGAGAGCACCTTGCGCAGCCGCCCGCCGAAATGCTTCACCAGCCGCCGTCCGATCTTCTCGTCCTCGGGATAGGCCTCCAGCCGGACGATCTTCACCCCCGGCTTCTCCACCACCGTCAGCCGGTCGGCGCCGACGAAGGCGATCCGCTCCAGCCAGGCGTCGGTCCAGCGCGGCGCGATCGGCCGCGTCCAGCGCCAATGATGGGCGGGGAGGGGGGCAGGAGTGGAAATCTTGGCCTGGGCGGCACGCATGGTCACATGCTGAAGCGGGGCCCGAGGTAGAGATCGCGGGTCACCGGGTCCTCGATGAGGAATTCGCTGGTGCCGTGGCTCTCCACCTTTCCCTCGCAGATCAGGTAGGCCCGGTCGACCACCGAAAGGGTCTCGCGGACATTGTGGTCGGTGATGAGGACGCCGATGCCCCGCTCGCGCAGGGTCAGGATGATCTGCTGGAGATCGAAGACCGCCAGGGGATCGACGCCGCTGAACGGCTCGTCGAGCAGCAGGAGCGCGGGCTCCGTCACCAGCGCCCGGGCGATCGCCAGCCGCCGCTTCTCGCCGCCGGAGAGGGTGAGGGCGGCATTGCCGCGCAGGCCGTCGAGGCCGAAGTCGAGCAGCAGTTCCTGGCACCGCTCCTCGCGCTGCGCCTCGGTGATCGGGAGGAAATCGAGGATCGCCATCAGGTTCTCCTCGACGGTGAGCTTGCGGAAGATCGATTCCTCCTGCGGCAGGTAGCCGAGACCGCGCCGCGCCCGCCGATACATCGGCATCCGGGTCACGTCCTCGCCGGCCAGGAAGACCTTCCCGGCGGTCGGCGCGACGATCCCGACGATCATGTAGAAAGTGGTGGTCTTGCCCGCGCCGTTCGGGCCGAGCAGGCCGACCACCTCGCCCTTCCGCACCACGATATCGACGCCATTGACCACCCGGCGCCCGTCATAGGCCTTGACCAGGCCCTCGCCGCGAATCAGCTCCTCGCCGAGTTCAACCGGCGGCTCCTCGTTCACGACCTCGTCCATGGATATTCTCTTAGACCCCGCCGTGAAATTAGCAATGCCGGGCGGATCAATTTAGGATGAATGGAGGGAGGGGATTAGGCCTCGGCTCCTTCGGGAGCGACCGCCTCGGCAGCCGCGCTCAGCCGGTCCCATTCGGTGATCGTCCGCTGGACATTCTCCGTCACCTCGGCCAACTCCTTCGCCAGGGCCGCCGCGCCGCCGAATTCATCGTAGCGCTCCGGCTGTTCCAGCAGTCGGGTGATTTCCCCCTGCCGCATCTCCAATTGGGCGAGCCGGAGTTCGAGGACTTCGGCCTCCTTTTTCATCTTGGACTTGGCGTTGCGCGCCTCGGCCTCGGCCCGCTTCTGCTCCTTGGTCTTGACCACCCGCTCAGGCGCCGCCTTGGAGGGCTCCGCCGATTGATTCGGTTGCGGCTGGCTGGGCGCGGGCATCTTCTCCCCGGCGGTCAGGGCGCTCTTCTCGGAGGTCGCCTTCGATTTATCGAGGTAATATTGATAATCGCCCGCATAGGCCATCAGCTTGCCCGAGTGGACGTGGAGCACCGAGGTCGCCAGGGCCCGGATGAAATAGACATCGTGGCTGATGAAAATCAGCGTCCCCTGGAACTGCTTCAACGCCCAGATCAGCGCGTCGATCGAGGCCATGTCGAGGTGGGTGGTCGGCTCGTCCATCAGGAGAAGATTCGGCGGATCGAGCAGCAGCTTTACCAACGCCAGACGGCTCTTCTCCCCGCCGCTCAACACGCTGATCCGCTTGAAGGCGTCGTCGCCGCGAAAGAGGAAGGTGCCCAGGACCGTCCGCGCCGTCTGATCCGGCACCGGTCGCTCGCAGGAGAGGACTTCCTCCAACACCGTCCGCTTCGGATCGAGCATCTCGACGCGGTTCTGCGAATAATAGCCGACCTTGGCATTGTGCCCCAGCTCGCGGAGCCCCTTCTGGACCGGCATCACCCCGGCCAAAAGCTTGAGCAGCGTCGATTTCCCCGCCCCGTTCGGCCCGACCAGCACCGTCCGGTCGTCCCGCTGCGCTTCGAAATCGACCGAATCGTAGACCTTCAGCTCGCCATAGGCGTGGCCCACGCCCTTCATGCTGATGACCCGGAGCCCGCTCCGCACCGGCTGGGGGAAATTGAAGCGGATCTTCTTGTCGTCCCCCACCGGGGCCTCGATCTTGTCCATCCGCGCGATCTGCTTCAGCTTCGATTGCGCCTGGGAAGCCTTGCTCGCCTTGGCCCGGAAACGGTCGGCGAAGGTCTGCAGCCGCTCGATCTCCTTCTGCTGATTCTTGAACGCCGCCAGCAGGCGGACCTCGTCGGCGGCCTTCTGCTCGAGGTAATCGTCGTAGTTGCCCCGGTAGCGCTTCAGCTTGCCGTGATCGATGTCGAGGATGCTGTCGACCAGCTGGTTGAGGAAATCGCGGTCGTGGGAGATCATCAGGATCGCCCCCGGATAGCCCTGGAGATAATTGCGGAACCATTCCAGCGATTCGAGGTCGAGGTGGTTGGTCGGCTCGTCGAGCATGAGGAGATCGGGCTCCGCCACCAACAGCCGGGCCAGGTGGGCCCTCATCACCCAGCCGCCGCTCATCGTCCGCGCCTCGCGGTTGAAATCGCTCTCGCGGAAGGCGAGGCCGCTGAGGATCTTCTTCGCCTTCGGCTCCAGCCCGTGGCCGCCCAGCTCGTCGAAACGGGCCAGCGCGTCGTGATAGGCCGCCTCGTCGCCCTCTCCCTTGGTCTCGTGGAGGAAAATAATCTTCTGGATCTTGCCCATCTCCGGCGTCACCGCCGTCGCCAGCTGGAGGATCGTCTCGTCGTCGATCGGCGCGGTCTCCTGCGCCAGGAAGCCGAGAGTCCGCCCCCGCTCCAGCACGATCGTCCCCTCGTCCGGGACATTCTTCTTCAAAATCAGCGAAAAGAGGGTCGATTTCCCCGCCCCGTTCGGCCCCACCAATCCGACCCGCTCCCCCTCGTTGACCTGGAGGGAGACGTCCTCGAAAAGAGTCCGCGCGCCGAAGGATTTGCCGACCTGGGAAAGCGTGAGCATGGAACGGGTGAAAATGCCGTGCCGGAACCCCTTCCGCAAGCTTTCAATCGCCTCGTGGGAGAGGCCTGAACTTGTTCATTTCACCCGTGTTACAACCGAGGCGGACGCCTCCTCCTTCCGATACCTTCCCTAAAAAGTATTACCCGGGAAAAAGAAATTCTTGGTGGGAGCGGGATAATGGATGATGTTTAGGGAGCCCCCCACTTATGATTCCCCTAGAAGACTCCTTCAACGACATCCTCGGCAAGGCCCAACGCGGGCTGAAGCTCTCCAGCGAGGTCATCGCCCGCGAGGCGGCCACTGCGGTCGCCGATTACGAACGGGTGCGCGACGGCCAGTTCGACGAGGCCTTGGTCCGCAAGGTCGCCCCGCTCTTCAAGCTCGGCGCCGACCGGCTGGTGGCGATCGGCAAGGGCGAGTGGCATCCCGGCACCTCCCATCCGGCCAATCTCGACCGCGTCACCACCGCCTTCCACGGCGGCACCGTCAACGCCTACGTCATCTGGGACCCAGCCTCGAAGGAAGCCGCCTTCTTCGATACCGGGATGGATGCGGGGCCGCTCCTCCAGATCGTCCGGGATCGCCAGCTGGTGCCGAAATACCTCTTCCTCACCCACACCCACCAGGATCACATCGCCGAGCTGCCCAACCTCACCCGGGGCCTCGGCATCCCCGCCTACGTCCATAAAAGCGAGGACATCGGCGGCGTGCAGACCTTCGAATGGGGCGCCACCTTCCCGCTGGGAGCCCTCCAGATCGAGACCCGCCAGACCACCGGCCACGCCGAGGGCGGCACCACTTACATCATCCGGGGCCTGGAAGTGCCCATCGCGGTGGTCGGAGACGCCCTCTTCGCCGGATCGATGGGGGGAGGGATGGTTTCTTACCAGGATGCCCTCGAAACCAACCGCCGCAGCCTCTTTACCCTGCCCGATCAGACCGTCGTCGCCCCCGGCCATGGCCCCCTCACCACCATCGGCACGGAAAAGCACCACAACCCGTTCTTCCCCGAATACCAAGCCAGCCCTGCCTCATGACTGTCCCTTCCTCTCCCCGCGACAAGGTCGCCGTCGTCGGCGTCGGTCGGATGGGCGCGAACATGGCCCGCCGCCTCGCCGAAAAGGGGTTCCACGTCACCGCCGTCTACGATCTCCATCGCGAAGTCTCGGTCCACCTCGCCAGCGAGCTCGGCTGCCACGCCGCGCAGAACCTCTCCGAAGTCACCGCCGAGGCTGATTTCATCCTCACCGTCGTCAGCGACGACCGCGCCATGCGGGAGATCTTCCTCGGGGAGGGAGATAACCTCCTCGTCGCCGCCGCAGGCAAGACCTTCCTCAACTTCGCCACCGTCTCCCCCTCCGTCCACCTCGAGGTCGAGGCCGCCGCCCGCAAAGCCGGCGCCTCCGCCATCGAGGCCTGCATGGCCTCCAGCATCACCCAGGCCCGCCAAGGCACCCTCTTCCTCATCCTCGCGGGGGAGGATGCCATCGTCGAGGCCTCCGCCCCTGTATTGGAAGCCCTCAGCACCGCCCGCCGCCACGTCGGCCCGACCGGTCGGGCCGCCCAGGTCAAGGCCCTGGTCAACATGGTGATGAACATCAACACGGCGGGTCTCGCCGAAGGCCTCGGCGTGGGCGATGCCCTCGGCCTCGATCTCACCGTCCTGCGCGAAATCTTCGCCCAGACCGGCGCCAATTCCCGTGTCCTGGAGACCGATGGCGCCGACATGCAGAACCGCGAGCACGATTGTTACTTCTCCGCCGCCCACGCCGCCAAGGACTCCGGCATCGCCCTCTCTTTGGCCGAGAAAGCGGGCATCGCCACGCCGCTAGGCGCCGCAGCCCTCGCCCAATACACCCGTATGGTCGAAAAAGGCCTCGGCGAGCTGGATAAGTCGGGTGTTGCCGAACTGACCTTCAAAAACCGCGCCCCGGTTTAGAGCGGTTTCAGGTCAAGTCAGAGCAAGACATTGCTGCCATAGCGGTGGCGAATCGAATACAAGCTGCCCCCGTGCATCCCGGCCCGCCCCTAACCAGCGCGTTCGATTTTCTCCCGATCCTCGCCACCTGAAACCGACGAGCCCGCTCTCCCGCGCTCCTCGCGTCCGCACGGTAGAATAAACTCATGCTCGGCGACATCCCCTTCCTGCGGGGGCCAGGGGCAGTAGCCCCAAAAAGCCGTAGAAACCGAGTTTGTACAGAGACAGCTAGGAAATTATACTCAAAAGAAAAGCTTGCAAATTCCCCCAAATCTCTATTTTGGCTTCTAAGACCAATTGTAGTGAGTTCAAGGCTTGGCAAATCCTCAGTTGAAACAAGTTCATTGATGATACTGATAACGCAAAAGCTCCCGATGGTTCGGGAAAAAGCCTGATTCCGCCATTCGTCTAACCCGATAGATCCGATCATCATGAGCACGAAATTATACGTGGGAAATCTCTCGTTCAACACGACCGAGCAGGAGGTCCGGGACCTCTTTTCCCAACACGGCAACGTCACCGAGGCCACCCTCATCATCGACAAGCTGACCGGCCGCTCCCGCGGCTTCGCGTTTGTCTCCTATGATACCGAGGAGGCGGCCCAGCACGCCATCGACAAGCTCGACGGCCAGGACGTTGACGGCCGCAAGCTGACCGTGAACATCGCCCGTCCCAAGGAAGAAGGCCGTCCCTACGGTGGCGGCGGCGGCGGTGGCGGTGGTGGACGCTCCTTCGGTGGTCCCCGCGGCGGTGGTGGTGGCGGCGGCGGTGGCCGTGGTCGCGACTTCGGCGGCGGCGGTGGTGGTGGCGGCCGTGGCCGTCGCTGACCCCGATCCAGCAATACTTTAAAAGAAAGCCTCCCCTTTCGAGGGGAGGCTTTTTTTTGCCCTTTCCTTTTCTTTCATGCCTTCTTTCGAAGAAGTCGATCTCGTCGTCATCGGCGGCGGTGCCGCCGGTCTCATGTGCGCCATCACGGCGGCTGCCCGTGGCCGCTCCGTCGCGCTCCTGGAACACCAGGAACGGGTCGGCAACAAGATCCTCATCTCCGGCGGCGGCCGGTGCAACTTCACCAACCTCTACGCCGCGCCGGAGAACTATCTCTCCGCCCGCCCCGAGTTCTGCATCTCCGCCCTCGCCCGCTACACCCCCTACCACTTCATCGAGTTGGTCGAGAAACACGGCATCGCCTATCACGAGAAAAAACTCGGCCAGCAATTCTGCGATAACAGCTCCAAAGAGATCGTCGGCATGCTCCTGCGCGAATGCGCCGACGCCGGAGTCTCCATCCACACCTCCTGTAAAGTGGAGAAAGTGACCCGGGGCGGCCTGGGCGGCTTCGAGGTCGAGACCGGGCGCGGTAACTGGAACTGCCAATCCCTCGTCATCGCGGCGGGCGGCCTCTCCTTTCCAAAGATCGGCGCCAGCGATTTCGGCTACCGGATCGCCCGCCAATTTGACCTCCCCCTCGTCGAGACCCGCCCCGGCCTCGTCCCGCTAACCTGGGACGAGGAGACCTTCGTCGAACTCAGCGGCGTCTCCCTGCCCGTCGTCGCCCGCCACAATGGCGCAACCTTCGAGGAAAACATCCTTCTCACCCATCGCGGACTGAGCGGCCCCGCCATCCTCCAGATCTCCTCTTATTGGAAGCCGGGTGAGACCCTCCACCTCGATCTTCTCCCCGGCGTCGATGCCGCCGAGTGGCTCCGCGCCAACCAGGCCGATTCGATCGAACTGGCCAGCTTCCTCACCGAAAAACTCCCCCGCCGCTTCGCGCAGCTCTGGTGCCACCGCCACTCCGAATCCCGCCCGCTCAACCATTTCAAAACCCACCTCCTCGGCGAGATCGGCCGTTTCCTCAACCGCTGGCCGGTCACCCCTACCGGCACCGAAGGCTACGCCAAGGCCGAGGTTACCTTGGGCGGAGTCTCCACCGACGCCCTCTCCTCCCGGACCATGGAAGCGCGCAATGTCCCCGGCCTCTTCTTCATCGGGGAAGTCGTCGATGTCACCGGCCACCTCGGCGGCTACAATTTCCAGTGGGCCTGGGCCTCCGGCCACGCGGCAGGCAACGCCGTTTAGAATCGGGACCAGGACCGAAAGCAGCTGCTACGGCTTCTCCGCCAGCGCCTGCTCCACCGCCGCGGGAAGGGGAAGCGCCCCGCGCCCGCCGAGCTTCCGGTCGATCTCCTCCAGCTTATGGATCAGGTCGACGACCTCGCTGCGGCCATAAGGTCCTCCCGCCGCCTTGCAGTAATGGGTCCGGCAGCCGAAGGGGCGGTCCCGGTAGATCAGGCAGCGGTTGGTCGCGTCGAGGAGCGGGCAGGCCCCGTCCTCCCGCTTCGGCAGCTGGCTCCGGCCCGTGGCCCGCAGCGCCTTTGCCGCCACCAACGCCTCCCCCTTGGTCAGATAGGGAGTCAGGCCGGTCTGTTTGAAATAGCAACACTCGCCCAGCCGCTGGCACGAACGCTCCACCGGCCGCGCCGCCAATTCGTCGTAGACTGTCCGCACCTGCAGGCGGATCTGGTCGGAATCGTCGGAACGGGACGGACGAGGCATCCCCTATTCATTAGCCGAACTTTCCCCTTTATCAACTAGGGGGGCTAAGGTCGGTAGGGGACGGTAGAAGTCAGTTGGCTTCGACCGCTGCCGTCATCGGAACGGCATTCGCCGCATCCCGCCGGTCGAGCGAAGCCGAGAAGACCGTCATCCCCAGCGCCACCAGCGCCGCCGCCGAACCGACCCAGGCGAGATCGATCAATTGGCAGCCATGTGCGATCACCAGGCCGCCCAGCCAAGCGCCGATCGCATTGCCCAGGTTGAACGATCCGATATTGAGCGTCGAGGCGAGATCGGCTCCGGCCCCGGCGCGGTCGACCACCCGGGCCTGCAGCGAGGTGCAGGCGGCGAAGATCAACCCGCCCCAGAGGAAAAGCGTCACGATGGCGGGGAGGGGACGGGAACCGGTCACGGTAAAGACCGCCAGCGCCAGCGCCGTCAGGAGAAAGATCACCATCAGCGACGGCATCAGCCGCCAATCGGCCAGCCGCGCCCCCGCGAAATTTCCAATCGTGATGCCGATGCCGAAGAGAAGAAGCACCCCTCCGACCCGATGCGGCGCGATCCCGGTCACGTCGCGGAGGAAGGGCGCGATATAAGTAAAGAGGACGAACATACTGATCGAGGCCATCACGCTCGTCGCCAGCCCCACCCAGACCTGAGGCACCTTCAAGGCCTGCATCTCCTTGGCCAACCCATGCTTGCCCCCTTCGATATGGGAGGGCACCCAAAGCGCCAGCGCCGTCATCGCCAGGAGGCCGATCCCGGTGACCGCCCAGAAAGTCGCGCGCCATCCGGCGGCCTGCCCCAGGATCGTCCCAAAGGGAACGCCGAGCACATTCGCGATCGTCAGCCCGCTGAACATCAGCGCCATCGCCTGAGCCCGCTTCTCGCGCGGCACCAGATCGGCCGCCACCACCGCGCCGATCCCGAAGAAAGCCGCATGGCAGAACGAGGTGACGATCCGGGCCACCATCAGGAGCTCATAATTCGGCGCCAGCGCGCAGCCCATGTTCCCGAGAACGAAGACCCCCATCAACCCAATCAGCATCGCCTTGCGCGGCAGCTTGGCCGCCCCCAGAGCGAGAAAGGGCCCACCGAAGGCGACCCCCAGCGCATAAGCCGAGATCAGCAGCCCCGCCTTCGGAATCGAGACCGCCAGATCGCCCGCCACCTCGGGCAGGAGTCCCATGATGACGAATTCGGTGGTGCCGATGCCGAAGGCCGCCACCGCCAGCGCGAAGAGGGCCCAATTCGTCGATTTTGCCTGAGCATTCATGGTTCGTTAATTATCGAACCATATCGGATTCCGGCCTTGCGTCAACGTTGGTTCGGCAGTCATCGACCCCATTGCCGCTTTGGAAATTCACAGGCCTTCGCTTCCCCCCAGACTTGGCATCGTCCCTTCCCGACCCTAGCCTACCCCGTGCCCGCCATCGCCGACATCCTCCCGCCTGGCCGCCCCCTGCTGGTCCTGGCCCCGATGCAGGATGTCACCGATCTCGAGTTCTGGACCGTCATCGACCGCTACGGCGGCCCCGATCTCTACTACACCGAGTACTTCCGAGTCCACGGCGATTCCAAGCCCGAGAAATCGATCCTCCGCTCCATCGACCGGAACCCGACCGGCAAACCGGTCATCGCCCAGATGATCGGCCAGGATCTCCCCGGCCTCGTCCGCACCGCCAAGGCCCTCCAGCGCCACCCCATCCTCGGCATCGATCTGAACCTCGGCTGCCCCGCCCCCATCGTCTGCCGCAAGAATGCGGGCGGCGGTCTCCTTCGCCATCTCGACCAGATCGACGGGATCCTCCGCGTCCTCCGCGACGCCATCGAGATCCCCTTCACCGTCAAGACCCGGATCGGCTTCGACGCGCCGGAGGAATTCGACGCCCTCTTGGAATTATTCGGACGTCATCGCCTCGACGCCCTCACCGTCCACGGGCGGACTGTCCGGGAAATGTACCGGGCGGCAGTCCACCTCGACCGGATCGGCGACGCCGTCCGCCGCCTCGACATCCCCGTCTTCGCCAATGGCAACGTCCTCTCCGTCCGCCTGGCCGAGGAAACCCTGCAGGCGACCGGCGCCGCCGGCCTGATGATCGGACGGGGCGCGATCCGCAATCCCTGGCTCTTTCAGCAGATCCGCGACGCCCACGCCGGCAAGCCCCCCTTCCAACCGACCCTCCGCGACCTGCGCGGTTACATCGAGGCCCTCTACGAGGGGACCCGCCATCCCGACTTCCGGGAAAAGCTCCACGTCGCCAAGATGAAGAAATACCTCAACTTCATCGGCCAGGGAATCGGCGCGGACGCCGCTCCGGCCGCCCGGGGCTCTCAGGCCGGGGAGGGCGCCCCGGAGTCCGGGGCTGTGCCGATGAGCGCGATGAATGCGATGAGCGCGACGCCGAATCTGACCGAGGCGGAGCCGTTCCTGCGCGAGATTCGCTGCGCGGAGACGGAGCGGGCCTTCTTTGCGGTCTGCGATCGTCACCTGTTGGATGACGCCCCGATTCCGGCCGAGCCTCCCGCCCGGGCTTTGGTCTGCCTTCGGAGTGAACAAACCGCGGCTTTGTCTGGGTGACCTCCTCGCGGGGCGGCAGCGGCGCCGCCCCCTTGCCGGAGACCAATCCGGTGAATCCGCCCGGGATCGGGCTCTTGAAGGTCATCTCCACCCCCGTCACCGGGTGGGGAAAACGGAGTTCCCCTGCGTGGAGCGCCAGCCGCCGCAGCGGATCGCTCTGCGCGCCGTACTTCTCGTCCCCCGCCACCGGATGGCCCGCCTCCGAGAACTGGACGCGGATCTGGTTGCGCCGCCCCGTCTCCAGGCTGATCTCCATCAGCGAATAGGGGCCGAGCGATTTGACCGTCTTGTAATGGGTGATCGCTGGGCGGGCGGTCCGTGAGGGGGCCGTACTGAAGACCTTCGGCTGGGTCTCGTCGAGATGGCTTTCCAGGGTCCCCTCCGTCGGCTTGGGCGCGCCTTCGACAATGGCGAAGTACCGCTTCCGCACCCGGTCCCAGCCCTCCTGGAGCTTCCGCTTCGCCGCCGAGGTCTTGACCAGCACCAGCAGGCCCGAGGTATCGCGGTCGAGCCGGTGGACGATGAAGATCCGCTCGTTCTGTCCCCGGTCGCGGAGGAAGCCGGTCATCTTGAAATAGGCGGTCTGCCGCTCGCCCTTGTCGGTGGCGATGGTGAGGAGGCCGGACGGTTTTTCGATCACCAGGAGAGTCTCGTCCTCGTAATGGATGCCGACCCCCGAAGGGAGCTTGGTCGACGGTGCGGCGAATTTCCCCGCCCGCACCGCCACCCAATCACCGGGCCGGAGCGGGTGATCGTGGCGCGATTGCCCCGCGTCATTGACCAGCAGCGCCTTGTAATGGAGCCAGAGCTTGGCCTGCTTCCGCTTTACATGCGGCCACGTCTTGAAGACGAAATCGAGGAGGATGAGGGGATCGCCCGCGCCGACTTGGACGCGATAAAGATATTTGGACACGAACAGATGCTACAGAGAGTCGAGCTCCTGCGCCAGATCGGTTGTCGATCCGAGCGCGATCCGGGTAATCCGATAGCGATTCTCCGGAACCAGCGGCACCGGCGCCCCCCCATAAAGCATCGCCGCCCGATAGCCGTGCCGCCGCAAAATCGCCTCCACCACTGCCGGTTCCTTCGAATTATCGCCAAAGGCGAACGAATAGAGCTCCACCGGCCGTTTCAAATTTTCTTCAATCTCCCGCTTCGACTGCCCGATCTCGATCTCCAGCTCCTCCACCGGCAATTCCGAGAGCGCCCGATGGAAGACGCCGTGGGATTGGACCGCCACGCCGCCCCGCTCCAGTTCCACCAGCTCCTCCCAGGTGCAGATCGCCTCCAGCGGCTCCTTGCCCTGGTCGAAGGCATTGGTCCCGCCGACGAACGAAGTCGGAACAAAGACCACCCCGGGGCACCGCTCCGCCCGCATCACCGGCAGCGCATGGCGGAGCAGCGAGCGGTAGGCGTCGTCGAAGGTGATCAGCACCGATTTCGGCGGCAACACCCCGGGCCGGTCGATCCCGTCGAGAAAAGTCTTCAGGTCAAGGAACGCATAACCCCGCTCCCGCAACAGGCGGAGCTGATCGGCAAAGACCGCCTCTGGCACATAATACCAGCTTTCCCAATACCCTTCCGGAATCGGCCCGATCTTATGATGACCCAGAATCAAGACTTCAGGCGCTTTGGGAACTTCGGAGGTCATAGGCCGTCCTTATTCCCCAGCGCGACCTGAAGCACCCGTCCTGCCACCTTGCGGGCGTCGAAGACCTCTTCCGCCAGCTCTCGGGCCAACCGGCACTGGTTCGGATAATCGGCGGCGATCGCCGCGACCATCTCGGCAGCCTCCTCGAGCGTCTTAAAACGCCAGAGCCCCGCCCGGTCCGGCAGGATCGCGCTCGGGCCGGTGTGCTGGACCACGGCGGGCTTGCCGCTCGCCAGATAGCAGAGCGTCCGGTCGCTGGTCCAGGCCAGCGCGAAACGGACGCAGGAAGGCTTGCAGGCGCTGAACTCGCCGTAGGAATTCTGGATGTAACGGTGATAATCGCCCGGCGTTCCCGCCACGTCATAGGTATGGCGGAGCCGCCATCCCTTCGCCTCCATCAGCTTGCGGTCGGCCTCGTCCTCCTCCCGCAGGCAGAGCGCCAGCTCCATCGGGTGGGAGACCCGCGTCGGGAGATCGAGAAAGGGAAGGAACCCGCTCCGCTTGTCGTTCGGATACCAATACCCGTCGGCCTCGACCACGAATTCATGCGCCTGCCAATGGGAGACCGTGGTGAAGGGAGCATCGGCCGCCGCCGGGGCCACCGGCCAGAGCTCCAGCGCCACGCAGGGCGGAACATGGTGCCAGGTCAGCCCCACATCGGGCACCCGGCCGCCGGGCCGTCCCACCCCTTCGCCGATCGTGAAATAGTGATGATGCCGCGAGAGCACCAGTTGCTTCATCCCCACCCAGACCTGGAGCAGCCCCGGATCGATGTCGATCAGCGCCGTATTCGGGAAACGGTCGAGGATCTCCTGGGGCAGCCCGTAGCGAAAATTGATGAAGAGATCGGTCTCCCGCGCCCGCGTCTCGGTGATTTCGAGGTCGCGGAGCGATTCCGGAATATCCCCCGGCTTGAGAGAAAGGAGCCCGATCGCCTGGTCGAATCCATACGAGGCCAGCAGCGCCCGCAATTGCGCCACCCGTTCCGGCAAATCAGCCGGAGCGATCTTCGGGTCGACCGATTCGATCCAGCTCATCTCGGCCCCGGCGGCGCGCAGCCCCAGCGCCCAGTTCAGGTAGACCCAGAAATGGCCGCCCCCCTGAAGATAGCCGAGGGTCTGCGCGTGGAGGAAGACTTTCACGCCGATTTGGAGAGAGCGTCCCCGGAATTCCCCTTGATCAACGCGTAACGGGCCATCAGAACTTTCAAGGTAGCGGTCAACGGTACTGCCAAAATCGCGCCGAGCAAGCCTCCCAATAGCGACGACCAGATCAGGATCGAGAGCAGCACCGTCACCGGATGGAGGCCGGTCTGCTGATTCATCACCCGGGGCGAGATCAGGGTGTTCTCCAGCGTCTGCACCACCGCGAAGACTCCCAACGAGAGCGCCACCAGATGGAATCCGCCGCCGCCCTGGAACCCCGCCACCAGGAACGTCACCAGGCAGACCGTGAGAATGCCGAAATAGGGAATGATCGTCAGCAGGCAGGCCGCCGCCCCGATCAGGAGAGCGTAATTGACCCCGATCACCGCCAGCCCGACCATGATGAGGATGCCGTCGATCGCGGCGACCACGATCTGGCCCCGGAAAAAGCTCACCAGATACTTGTTGATCTGTTCGACGATCACCACGATCTCCCGCCGGACCATCGAGTCGCGGAGCGGAAGGTAATCCTTCCACGATTGGGCGATCTGCGGCTGGTCGGCCAGGAAATAGAAGAGATAGAACGGCACGAAGACCAGCCCCAGCGCGAAGCCGACCGTCTGCAGCAGGCGGGTCACCCCGGACATGCTCGCCAGCTGAGTTCCCGCCGCCTTGAAGTGGGCGTTCGCCATATCGGTCACATGGTTCAGGGGGACCCCCAGCGTCGTCCCTTTGTTTTCGAGGAAATCATCGATCGTAGCCCCGATCTCCGTCTCCCAACCGGGCAGCGCCTGCACCAGCAGCTTCGCCTCTTGATAGAGTTTTGGCGCCAACACCACCGAGACCGTCGCGAAGGTCCCTGCTACCAGCACGAAGAGGAGGAACACCGCGACCGCCCGCTTCAGACGGAGCCGTTCCAGCAGATTCACCAGCGGATGGAGCAGATAGGCCAGGATCACCGCGATCGCCACAGGAATGAGAACGTCGTCGAGGCGGTTCAGCACCTGGAGCGCCACCCAGGCGATTCCCACCCCCACCGCGATGATGAAGAGGAGCGCCAGCAGCGAAAGCGCCGTCCAGAGCAGTTCCTCCTGCCGTCGATCGGGGCCCTGCAGGCTCATAGGGTGAAAAAAGCGGAGAAAGCGGAAAAAAGCGAAATCACCCCCCGAAATTACGCCGATTGCCCCCGGGATCAAGCGGTGATCGCAACTTTAGGAGCGCACGAGGGTTTAATCGAATATGCTCGAGCCCCTTCCCGCCGATCAATTCACCCGGGAACACGCCGCCCACCTCCTCAATCGGGCCGGCTTCGGAGCTCCGCCCGCCGAGGTCGACCGCTATTTCGCCCTCGGCCTCTCCGCCGCCGTCGCGACCTTGGTCCAATACGAGAGGGTTCCCGACACCTACCCCGATCCCGCCTGGTCCGTCCTCGATCCCCAGGAGGCTGCCCGGATCGAGGCGATCCGCTTCCTCCCCGACGACCAGAAGCGGGCCGCCCAGGAGGAAATCCGCAAGGCCTACCGGAAAGAGGATCTGGAATTGATCGTTTGGTGGCTCGAGCGGATGCGGACCACCCCCCGCCCGCTCCAGGAAAAGATGACCCTCTTCTGGCACTCCCTCTTCGCCACCAGCGTCGTCAAGGTGAAGAACCCCCTCCTGATGTGGCAGCAGAACCAGACCTTCCGCAGCCTCGCCACCGGCAACTGGCCCGACCTCCTGGTGGCGATGGGGACCGATCCCGCCATGCTCGTCTGGCTCGATGGGCGCGTGAACAAGAAGGACCACCCCAACGAGAACTTCGCCCGCGAGGTCATGGAACTCTTCACCCTGGGGGAGGGGAACTACACCGAGCAGGACATCAAGCAATCGGCCCGCGCCTTCGCCGGATGGCACGCCAACCCGGTCACCGCTGAGTTCAATCCGGGCCGTCCCAGCGAGCACGACATGGGGATCAAGACCTACCTCGGCCAGACCGGCCCCTTCAGCGGAGAGGATATCCTCCGCATCCTCGGCAATGCGCCCCGCTCCGCCCAATACGTCTGCGAGCGGCTCTGGCGCTACTTCGGGAGCGAGGAGCCCAATCCCCAGCTCACCGGGGCGATGGCCGCGCGGTTCCAGAATGCCGGGCTCAATTTCAAGCCCCTCCTTACCGCCCTCTTCCTCAGCCGCGATTTCTACGCCCCGGAGGTCGTCCGCCAGCAGGTCAAGGGGCCGATCCAGTGGCTGGTCGGCTCCTGCCGGGTCCTGGAACGCCCGCTCCCGCCGCCCCTCCTCAGCTACCAGATGCTCCGGCTGCTCGGCCAGGTCCCCTTCGATCCCCCCAGCGTCAAGGGCTGGGACACCGGCGTTAGCTGGATCAGCACCAACACCCTGCTCGACCGCTACAACTTCTCCGCCCTCCTCGTCGAGGGCCAGTTTGCGGGCCTCGGCCTCGGCGGCGGTCCCCAGACCTTCACCCCCAAACCGAAAGATAACCCCGGCCAGGGTCCCACCCCGGTTCAGGACCCGGCGATGATGCAAACTCAAACTCCCGCCGTCCCCCCCCGCCCCTTCCTCAACCTCCAAGGCATCGCTATCGACCGCCTCTTCACCCCCCAGGAATTGGCCGACAACGACAGCCTCCTCGACGCCCTGCAAAAACGGCTGATCGAGGGGCCTCTCAGCGAAACCCGCCGCAACAGCCTCCGCGCCTATCTCCAAAACGAACAACCAGGCCCCGACCGGATCAAAGGCGCCATCCGCCTCCTCATGAGCACCCCCGACTACCAACTCACATGAAAAACTGCCCCTGCGTCCACACCCGCCGCGATTTCCTCCGCACCACCCTCCTCGGCGGTGCCCTCACCCTCACCGTCCCCACCTTCCTCGCCGATACCTTCTCCAGCCTCCACGCCGCCGCCGCCCTCGATAGCGCCACCCAGGTCGCCACCGGCAAGGATTCCCCCATCCTCGTCGTCCTCCAATTGGCGGGCGGCAACGACGGCCTCAATACCCTGGTCCCCTACGCCAACGACTTCTACTTCCAGGCCCGCCCCCAGATTGGCCTGAAGGGGGACGCCGTCATCCCGCTTACCGACCAGATCGGTCTCCACGGCGGCCTCACCGGCTTCAAGAGCCTCTACGACGAGGGCCATCTCGCCATCGTCCAGGGCGTCGGCTATCCCAACCCGAACCGCTCCCACTTCCGCTCGACCGAAATCTGGGAGACCGCCAGCGCTTCCGATCGCAACGAGAAATACGGCTGGCTCGGCCGTTACTTCGACAACGCCTGCGCCGGAGCCGACCCCACCGTCGGCGTCAACATCGGCTCGGAAACCCCTCAGGCCTTCTGGAGCCCCGTCCCGATGGGCATTACCCTGAAGAATCCGGGCAACTACCGCTTCGTCTCCGGCGAACGTCCCGGCATGGGTGGCGGCGACCTCACCGAGGCCTACTACAAGGAGCTCAACGAGACCGACAGCGGTTTCGGCCACGGTGCCGACGATGCAGCCGGGGCCAGCATCGGCACCGTCAGCAGCGGCAACAACGCCATGGCCCCCGGCGTCGGCGGGGCCAGCGGCAACAACTCCCCCCTCAGCTTCATCGAGCGGACCGCGCTCGACGCCCAAGTCAGCTCGGACAAGATCCTCGCCATCTCCAAAGCGGGTCAAAACCTCGCCACCTACCCTAATTCGGGCCTCGCCAACGACCTCAAGCTCGTCTCTCGCCTCATCTCCGGCGGCCTCACCACCCGGGTCTACTTCGTCTCCCAGGGCGGCTATGACACCCATACTAACCAGGTCAACGCCCAGAACAAAAACCTCAAGGACCTCGGCGATGCCATGGTGGCGTTCTGCTCCGATCTCAAGGCACAGGGCAATTTCGACCGGGTAACGGTGATGACCTTCAGCGAATTCGGCCGCCGGGTCGGCGAGAACGCCAGCGGCGGCACCGACCACGGCACCGCCTCCCCCCAATTCGTCTTCGGCGGCCGGGTCAAGGGAGGACTCACCGGCACCTACCCCTCGCTCGACCCCGCCCAACTCGACAACGGCGACCTCATCCACACCGTCGATTTCCGCTCCGTCTACGCCGGATTATTGGAAAACTGGCTCAAGACCCCCAGCGAGCAGATCCTGCAGGGAAAATTCGATCCCTTCCCGCTGCTGGCTTAGAAAGCCGACGAATCAATACAACTCCACCGGCGACCGCTTCCCATCATCCGCCGAGCGGCTCTTCGCCGCTTCAACCCCGAGCGTCGCCTCGCGGAGCCGATAGACCTCCGCATCGAGAGCCCGGAACGCCTCCACCGAAAAGGGAAGGGGAGGAGCCAACCGGCTCCGCAGCTTCGTCAGCCGGGCGCGGGCGGCTGACGTGACCGCAGAGGGCAGCTGCGAAAGCACCTCCGCCGCCTCCCGCGCCATCTCCACCCGGTGGCAGAGCAGGATCAAATCGTTCCCCGCCTCGATCGAGCGCCGCATCGCTTCCGCGAAGCCATATTCGTTGAGGATCGCCCCCATATCCATGTCGTCGGTCATGACGATCCCCTCATAGCCCCAATCGCGGCGAAGAATGCCATCGACGATCGGTTTCGATAGCGAGGAAGCCGTTCCGGCGGGGTCGAGATCGAGATTGCGGAGATGGCCGATCATCAGCGAGTCGAGTTCCGGCAACAGGCTGCGGAACGGTACCCATTCGCAGGCCTCCTGCTCCGCTCGCGTCCGGGCGATCACCGGCAGGTCGTGATGGGGATCAACCTCGGCGGGGCCATAACCGGGAAAGTGCTTCCCGCAGGAAAGAATCCCCTCCGCCCGCAACCCCCGGTTGAAGGCCCCCGCGAAGCGGACCACATCGCCCGGCGTCTTCCCGTAAGTTCGGTTCTTCAGCGAATTGTCAGCCGCATCGTCGAACGAGACATCGAGGACCGGGCAGAGATCGAGATTGAAGCCGAAGAGCCGGAGCAGCTTCCCCATGAGATGGCCGTGTCGCTCGATCAAGGCCACATCCCCCTTGTTCCGCAACTGGACCGCGCTGGGCGGCTCGCTGCCGATCTCCTTCAGGCGGGAAACCCGTCCCCCCTCCTGATCGATGGTGATGACCGGCTCCCGCTGCACCGAGGCGCGGAGATCGTCGATCAGCTTCCGCAGCTGCTCCGGAGCCTTGATGTTCCGCCCGAAGAGGATGAATCCCCCCGGCTGAATCTCCTCGATGGCCTGCCGCGTCTCCCCGTCCAGCTCGGGGCCGGGTACGCCGATGATCAGGAATTCTCCGCCGGACGATTTGCTCATCCCACGATGTTAGCCCGCCGATCCCGAATGTCGATTCGGGCCGATTTCTGATTAATGAGCCGGGGGTACAGCCGGGGCAGGCTGCGCCGGAGCAAGAGGAACGGCAGGCGTAGGTGCCGCCGGTTTCGGCGGCGCGGGGGGGGCGTCTTCCCAATCATCGGTGCGGAACGGCGAGGCGGGCAGCCCCTCCTTGTTATAGAGATTGCCGAAGGGACAATTCGCCCAGTCGTAGCGGACCGCCACCGGATGGGCCACGCCGTCGCCGGAAACCACGAGGCTATTTCCATCAATCTTCGCCTTGGCCCACACCCACTTTTTGTCGTCCCCGGCAATGGCAAAGCCCTTCAACTCCGTGGCTTTGACCGGCGGCGTTCCCGTCGGGGTCCACGGCGGCACGCCGATCGTCAGGCCGCTCCCCGCCTCCTTGAAAGTAATCCGGATGGTATCCTTTCTCCCCAGCATCGTGAGCAGGGCATTGCCCCCCTCGATCTTCATCGTGTCGTAGATCGGCCCGGAGGCGACCAGGCCGGTCTCCCCATAGGCGATCCGCCGCGCCGCCAGCGCCAGCCGCTGGCCGACGTCGAGCTTGTCCTTGGGATGAATGTCGAAGGGATTCCCGATATCGACGGCCACCGCCATCCCGGTATTCGGCAGCGCCAGCGTCTTGAGCTGGGCCTCACGGAGCAGCGCCCATCCGCTTACTTCGGCAGGTTGCGTTTGCGGCGTCAGGTAATTGGCGAGTTGGACATAAAGAAAGGGGAAATCTCCCTGCCCCCACTTTTCGCGCCAGTCGGTGATCATCCGGGGGAAGAGCGTGGCGTACTCCTTGCCATTCCCCACATTCGCCTCGCCTTGGTACCAGATCGCCCCCTTGATCGCATAAGGAAGCAGCGGCGCGATCATCGCGTTGAAGAGATCGGTGGAAGCATTTGGGCCGCCATCGGGCGGTTGGAGACCCTTGGGCTTAGGTTGGGAGGGCTTGGGTTGCGGGGGCACTGGTTGGTTGGCGGTGACCGCATTAGCGGCGTCGATCCTCCACTGGGCGAGCGCTGAGTTATAAGCCGCACCCACGTTCTGGTTCCATTGCTGCATGGCGGCGTCGAAGTCAGTCTTGAGCTTCGGATAGTCCGCGCTCGCCTGCGTGTAGTTATCGACGAGTTTCTGATGGTCCGCGACGAAATGGGCCAACACCGGTTCCTGCTGCAACCCGGAAAAGCTCGTCCACGCCTGCGCCGGCGTCCCGCCCCAATAGGTCCCGATCAGGCCGATTGGCCGATTGGTGACATGCTGGATCTCCCGTCCAAAGTAGAAAGCCGCCGCCGAAAACCCATTCCATCCCCATTTGCCCCCCAACGTCGCCGGAGAGCAGACCAGCCATTTGCCTTCCAAATGATCGGGAGGGACCGGAACGAACCCGCTCTTGGCATCGAGCGAAGTCGCCTTCGGCACCATGAAGAGCCGGATCTGCGGCTCATCCGCCTTGGCGATCGCCTCCGCTCCCCGGTCGTCGTTGCCGATACCGAATTCCATGTTCGATTGCCCCGAGGCCACCCAGACATCGCCGACCAGGACATCCTGGAACGTCAGCGTGTTCTTCCCCGCCACCGTCAGGACCTGCGGAGCCGTATTCTGCGGCACCGGGGGAAGATCGACCCTCCAGGTTCCATCGGTCCCGGCGACGGCGGAGCCGCTGGCACTGCCTAGCGTCACCGTCACCTTCTCGCCCGGATCGGCCCATCCCCAGATGGGAAGCTTCGCCTCCTCCTGCAGCACCATGTGATCGCCGAAGATCTCGGCGAGCTTCACATCGGCGCGGGCGGCTCCGGTGAGAGCTCCGGCCAGAACGGGAAGCAAAAACAACGGCAGCAAGCGCCGCCGCCCCGGGCGGCTGCGGAAGGAATCGATCATCATGGAAGGGGAGAATCTAGGACGGGAGGTCGCAAAACCTCAAACCAAATGCCACCAATGCGCAAAGATCGGAATGATCAGGATCGCCACCACATTGACCACCTTGATCATCGGATTGATCGCGGGCCCGGAGGTGTCCTTATACGGATCGCCGACCGTGTCGCCGGTCACCGCCGCCGCATGGGCGGGAGAGCCCTTGCCGCCATGGTTGCCTTCCTCGATGTACTTTTTGGCATTGTCCCAGGCGCCGCCGCTCGAGGTCATCGAGATCGCGACAAAGAGCCCGGTCACAATCGTGCCGACCAGCACCCCGCCGAGGACGATCGGTCCCAGCTGCGGGATCAAGGCCACCGCCAACACCACGATCAGTGGCAGCAGCGCGGGGAGAATCATTTGCCGGAGCGCTGCCTTCGTCACGATATCGACGCAGGTGCCGTACTCCGGCTTATCGGTCCCGGTCAGAATGCCGGGGTGAGCCGCCAGCTGACGCCGCACCTCGCGGACCACCGCGCCCGCCGCGCTCCCCACTGCGTCCATGCTGTAGGCGGTGAAGAGGAAGGGGAGGAGCCCGCCGATAAAGAGGCCGATGATCACCTTCGGATTTTCCAGCGAGAACTGGATCAGCACCGTGTGCAGGAGATTATGAGCATTCAACTCCTGGACATAGGAACCGAAGAGGACCAGCGCCGCCAACCCCGCCGAGGCAATCGCATAGCCCTTGGTCACCGCCTTCATGGTGTTGCCGACCGCGTCGAGCTCGTCGGTGATTTGGCGCACCTCCTTGGGCAGCTCGCTCATCACCGCGATGCCGCCCGCGTTGTCGGTGATCGGGCCGAAGGCGTCGAGCGAGATCACGATGCCCGACATGCTCAACATCGCCACCACCGCGATGGCGATGCCGTAGAGCCCGGCGAAGTGATAGGAAGTAAGGATCGAGAGGCCGATGAAGAGGACCGGCAGCGCCGTCGCCCGCATGCCGAGCGCCAATCCGGCGATGATATTGGTCGCATGGCCGGTCTCCGAGGCCTTGGCAATGTCCCTCACCGGGCTGAACTCGGTCGCCGTGTAGTAATTGGTGATCACCACCACCACCGCCGTCATCGCCAGGCCGACCAGCGAGCAGTAGTAGATCGGAGTCCAATGGTCGCCGAAGAGCGCCTGCGCCAGCGGCAGGAAGAGAATCGCCGAGACGATCGCGCTCACTACCACCCCGCCGATCAGGTTGCTGCTGGGGGTCCCCTTGCGGAGATTGACGAAGGTGACGCCGAGGATCGCGCCGATCACCGAGATGCCGCCGACCAGGAAGGGATAGACCACCGCCGCCGGATCGTTCGGCAGCGTGATCACCGCGATCAGGATCGCGCCGATCAGGCTGACCGCGTAGGTCTCGAAGACGTCGGCTGCCATGCCCGCGCAATCGCCGACGTTGTCGCCCACATTGTCGGCGATCGTCGCCGGATTGCGCGGATCATCCTCGTCGAGATTCTGCTCGATCTTGCCGACCAGATCGGCGCCCACGTCGGCCGCCTTCGTGTAGATGCCGCCGCCCAGCCGGGCGAAGACGCTGATCAGGCTGCTCCCCAGCGCCAGGCCGACCAGCGCGCTGATCGCCTCCTGCTGGCCGAGGGCCGCCACCGCCACCGAGTAAAAGATGCCGACCGAGAGGAGCGCCAGCCCGACCACCAGCAACCCGGTCACCGCGCCGCCGCTGAAGGCGACCTGCAGCGCCGCATGGCGGCTTTTCGTCGCTCCCTGGGTGGTGCGGACATTGGCGAGCACCGCGACCCGCATCCCGATATAACCGGCCAGGAGCGAAAAGGCCGCTCCGATCAAAAATCCGAAGCCTGACCACCAACTCCGGGACAAGCCGATGATGAAGAAAATCAGCACCGCGATCGCGCTGATCGTCGTGATCTGGCGCCGCAGGTAGGCCTTCGCCCCTTCCTGGATCGCCTGAGCGATCTCGCGCATCCGTTCATTGCCTGAGTCGGCGCTCTTGACTCGGAAGCCGAGCCAGATCGCCGCCAGGACGGAGACGGCCGCCAAAGCCAAAGAGAGACCAACGCCATTTTCCAGAAGCCAAGTTTCAATTGTCATTATGGGTGCTTAAGAGTTTGTTAACTTAAATTAAGATGGTTGCAAGGCAACCTAAAATAAGCCCGGCTTGTTTCCCGGCAAAATTCCCCTTACCTTGGCCGCCCATGCAAAACGCGTCGAGAGCGAGGATGCTCCTATGACCGCCGCCGAACGCGTCGCCGCCATCCGCGAGCGGATTCCCGCCGGAGGCCTCTTCGCCGACAAGGAATGGCGCCTCAGCCCCGAGGCCTTCCCCCTCTCTCCGGCCCAGGTCGATAAACTGGAGCGGCTCGGCCCCGTCCTCCACCGCTTCAACCAGGCCTGCAACCTCCTCTACCGCCAGAGCGTCCGCGGCAAGCAGCCCGCCTGGATCGCCGACCTCGTCGATCGCGGCAAGCCCCCGGAGCTGATCGAGATCGGACGCGCCGACGCCATCGGCCAGCGCGTCCCCGCCGTCATCCGGCCCGACCTCATCGTCACCGAGACCGGCTTCGCCCTCTGCGAGCTCGATACCGTCCCCGGCGGCATCGGCCTTACCGCCTGGCTCGGCGAGACTTACGGAGCCCTCGGCGAACCCGTCCTCGGAGGGGCCGACGGGATGCGGCAAGGCTTCCAGTCCATCTTTCCCGAAGGCCACGTCGTCATCTCCGAGGAGGCCGCCACCTACCGCCCCGAATTCGAATACCTGATCGGCCCGGAGCGCGTCCGCGCCGCCGAGACCTATCAGCCGAATGGGAAACCGATCTATCGCTTCTTCGAATGCTTCGATTGGGAAAAGCTCCCGAACCGCGCCAGCTGGGCCCAGGCCGCGCAGGTCACCCCGCCGCTCAAGCCCTACCTCGAGGAAAAGCTCTGGCTCGCCCTCTTCTGGCTCCGCCCCCTCCTGCCGTTCTGGCGCCGGGAACTGAGCGATAAAGGCGTCGCCCTGCTCCGGGAAGTCATCCCCTACACCTGGGTCGTCGATCCGACTCCGCTTCCCCCCCACGCCGTCCTCCCCGGTCTCGAGATCCACGATTGGAGCGAGATGGGCCGCTTCAGCCAATCCCAGCGCGACCTGATCTTGAAGATCTCCGGCTTCTCCCCGCTCGCCTGGGGCTCGCGCGGCGTCTCGCTCGGCTCCGACCTCGCTTCCGGCGAATGGCAGCGCCAGATCGATACCGCCCTGGCTGAATTCCCCACCCACCCCTATATCCTGCAGCGCTTCATGAAGGGGGCCCTCCTCGAGCACCCCTACCTCGACGAAACCGGCGCCCCCCAGACCATGAAGGGCCGCGCCCGCATCTGCCCCTATTACTTCGTCCCCGGCGAGCAAACCCGGCCCACCCTCGGGGGCGCGCTCGTCACCCTCGTCCCCGCCGATAAAAAGCTGGTCCACGGCATGCGCGATGCCATCTTGGTTCCAGCCAAGCAACCCGCCGCCTGATTTTCTGCTATAATTATAATATTATGATCCTCCGCATTCTCCTGATTCTCGTGATTCTCTTCGCCCTCCTCGTCGTCTTCCAGGACCAGCCGCCCGTGGCCAAGTTCGTCGCCTCCCTCCCGCCCCAGGTGGGCCAGGCCCTGCAACAGACCCGCGCCCTCTGCACCGGCCGGACCACGGTCTCGACTCCGGCGATCTCTCCCCAGGCGCAGCAGACCCTCGACAAGGTCGGCCAGACTCTCGAGGACGTCGGCCAGAAGACCGGCGACGAAGCCAAGAAAGTCGAGGGCGAGATCCAGCAGCAGATCAGCACCAATTCGGCCCCGCAGCCCACTCAGCCCACCCCGCCCGCCGATCAGACCCCTGCGCCTACTCCCGATCAATCCGCCCCGGCTCCCGCGCCTGCGCCGACTCCGGCCCCGGCTCAGTAGTAGTTCGGTAGCCGGGACTCCCCGGCTCGCCCTCCGCCCGCGCGCACGATGCGCAACCATGCACGCGGTCCGTCGCCAAACGGCGACGGACTCTGGCAAAACGGCATTTTCTTTTGACGCCGTCCGCCCCATCTGACAACGTGGCGGTCTCTTTCCCACATGAACATCCACGAGTATCAGGCTAAAGAATTAATGGAAAAATTCGGTGTCGCCACGCCCAAGGGCAAGGTGGCATCGACCGCCGCCGAGGCCGAGGCCATCGCCACGGAATTGGGCGGCAAGAACATCGTCGTCAAGGCCCAGATCCACGCGGGCGGCCGCGGGAAGGGGACCTTCAAAAACGGCTATAAGGGCGGCGTCCACCTCGTCAACAGCGCCGCCGAGGCGGGCGAGGTCGCGGGTAAGATGGTCGGCCAGACCCTCGTCACCGCCCAGACCGGCGAGCAGGGCCGCCTGGTCCGCAAAGTCCTCATCGCCGAATCGAAGGAAATCAAGCGCGAGCTCTACTTCGCCCTCGTCATCGACCGCGCCACCCACGGCCCCGTCGTCATCGTCAGCACCAAGGGCGGCGTCAACATCGAGGAAGTCGCCGAGCACACCCCGGAGCTCCTCTTCAAGGAATCGATCGATCCCCTGATCGGCTTCCAGCCCTTCCATGCCCGCAAGCTGGCCAAGGTCTTGGAGTTCGGCCCCGAGGCCACCAAGGGCGCGCTGAAGATCTTCCAGGCCCTCTACAAGCTCTTCATCGCCACCGATTGTTCCCTCCTCGAGATCAATCCCCTGATCGAGACCCCCAACAACGAAGTCATGGCACTCGACGCCAAGTTCAACTTCGACGACAACGCCCTCTTCCGCCATCCCGAGATCGTCGCCTACCGCGACGTCGAAGAAGAAGATCCCCGCGAAGTCGAGGCCTCCAAGTTCAGCCTCAACTACGTCGGCCTCGACGGCAACATCGCCTGCATGGTCAACGGCGCCGGCCTAGCCATGGCCACCATGGACATCATCAAGTTCTACGGCGGCGAACCGGCCAACTTCCTCGACGTCGGGGGTGGGGCCACCGAGCAGCAGGTCACCGAGGCCTTCAAGATCCTCGTCGCCGACAAGAATGTGAAGGCGATCCTGGTCAACATCTTCGGCGGCATCATGAAGTGCGACATCATCGCCCAGGGCATCATCAACGCCGTCAAGGCCGTCAACCTGCCGGTTCCTTTAGTGGTCCGGCTCGAAGGCACCAACGTTGCCGCCGGCAAGAAGCTCCTCGAGGAATCGAAGCTCCCCATCCGCGCCGCCAGCGGCCTCACCGAAGCGGCCAAGTTCGCCGTCGAAGCAGTCCAGGCGAAATAAGGATCAAAGGAATCAGCGTTCACTAACCGATCACAGAAAGATTTATGGCAGTACTCGTCGGAAAAAATACTCGGCTCATCGTTCAAGGCATCACCGGCAAGGCCGGCGGCTTCCACGCCAAGAGCTGCATGGAATACGGCACCAACGTCGTCGGTGGGGTCACTCCCGGCCGCGGCGGTGAGAAATTCGAGGGCCAGGTCCCCGTCTTCGACACCGTCGACGAAGCCCGCGAAAAGACCAACGCCAACGCCACCGTCATCTTCGTCCCGGCCCCCTTCGCCGCCGATTCGATCCTCGAGGCGCTCGACGCCGATATCGAGCTGATCATCTGCATCACCGAGGGCATCCCCGTCATCGACATGATGAAGGTCAAGGCCGCCCTGGCGTCGAAGCCCAAGAGCCGCCTGATCGGGCCGAATTGCCCCGGCATCATCACCCCCGGCGCCTGCAAGATCGGCATCATGCCCGGCTACATCCATAAGGAAGGCCGGATCGGCATCGTCTCCCGCAGCGGCACCCTCACCTATGAGGCCGTCTGGCAGCTCACCTCGCTCGGCTACGGCCAGAGCACCTGCATCGGAATCGGCGGCGACCCGATCAACGGCACCTCCCAGACCGACGCCGTCCGCCTCTTCAACGAAGACCCCGACACCGACGCCATCATCATGATCGGCGAGATCGGCGGCAGCGCCGAGGAAGAGGCCGCCGAATACGTCAAGGCCCACGTCAAGAAGCCCGTCGCCGCCTTCATCGCCGGGGCCAGCGCCCCGGAAGGTCGCCGCATGGGCCACGCCGGCGCCATCATCTCGGGTGGCAAGGGAACTGCTGCAGCCAAGATCGAGGCGCTCAAGGCCGCCGGCATCGCCGTCGCCCGCACCCCGGCCGAGATCGGCGAAACCCTGATCTCGGTTTTGAAGAAATAGAAGTTATAAGAAGACATTCAACGTAGAAGGAGTTCGAAAAAAATATGCCTTTGCTTTCACGCGGTTTGGAGGGAGTCGTCGCGGCCGAGACCCGGCTCAGCGACGTGCGGGGTGAAGAGGGGCAGCTCGTCTACGCCGGCTACGATATCAACGAACTGGCCGGCAAGGTCAGTTTCGAGGAAGTCACCTACCTTCTTTGGCACGATAAGCTCCCCAACGCCGCCCAGCTCAAGGAGTTGAAAGACGGCCTCCACAACAACCGCGAACTGCCCAAGGGCCTCCTCGACTATCTCAAGACCATCCCCAAGGAAGCGCAGCCCATGGACGTCCTCCGCACCGGCATCTCGATGCTGGGGCTCTACGACGACCAGGTCTTCTCCGCTGACCGGATGGAGTTGAACCGCCAGCGCGCCCTTTCCATTACCGCGAAGATCGGAGTGATCGCCGCCTACTTCCACCGCATCCGCCAGGGGCTCGATCTCCCGCCGATCCGCAAGGACCTCGACGAGGCCGCCCACTTCCTCTACCTGATCAACGGCAAGGAAGCCGGCCCCGAGGCGGTCAAGACCCTCGACATCGCCTACGTCCTCCACGCCGACCACGGCTTCAACGCCTCCACCTTCAGCGCCCGCGTCACCGTCTCGACCCTGACCGACATCTACTCGGCGATCACCGCCGCGATCGGCACCTTGAAGGGTCCCCTCCACGGCGGCGCCAACGAGGCCGTCATCCACATGCTCCAGGAGATCGGCGGAGTCGACCGCGTCGAGGCCTGGGTCAACGAGAAGATCGCCAAGAAGGAAAAGATCATGGGGATCGGCCACCGCGTCTATAAGACCCTCGACCCCCGCGCCCCCCACCTCAAGGCGATGGCCATCCGGCTCACCCAGGAATTGGGCGAGCCGAAGTGGATCGAGATGAGCGAGAAGATTGCCAAGATCATGCTTGAGCAGAAGCACCTCAACGCCAACGTCGATTTCTACTCCGCCACCGTCTACTACAGCCTCGGCATCCCGACCGACCTCTTCACCCCGATCTTCGCCATCTCGCGGACCGCGGGCTGGACCGGCCACGTCCTTGAGCAGCTCGCCGACAACCGCCTCTTCCGCCCCCAGAGCGAATATATCGGCCACGCCGTCGGCAAGAAGGTTGTGCCGCTTGCGGAGCGGTAGAGCCCTTTCGTTTAGATTGTCCCATCGGTCCCACTTTTGGGGCTGCGCCCCTGGCCCCTGCTAAGACGCTGGGGCGCAGGAGAGCGGCTCTTGGGTTTCAGGTGGAGAATATCGTCAGCAGATCTAACGCGCTGACCACGCGCACGCCGGGATGCAAGGGGGAAGTTGGTGAGGCCGCTTCAAAGGGGGCTGTCGCCCCCCTTGACCCCCGAGTCCGCCTACCGGCGGACGAGCAATAGACCCGCGCACGCTTCGCGGAAGCACTGTATTGCGATAAATGCATTGATCTTCAATGGCTTGTGAAATCGGGACGGGACGTTCCCCCATGCCCGAATAGGGTGTGGGCCATTTGGCACTCCCTCCTCCATGGGGTATGCTAGTCCATGAAAAGAACACTTCGAGCATTGGCCCTGCTCGCGATCGCCAGCGCGCCCTTCCTCTTCTCAGCCAGTAAGGCGGAAGCAGGCGTTCATGTCGGCGTGGGCTTCGGCTTTGGCGGACCTGCCTATTATGGTGGCCCCGCTTATTATGACGGTCCTGGTTATGGTGGCGACCGCTATTGGGTCCCCGGCCATTGGTCCGATCACGTCTGGTACCCCGGCCATTGGGTTTACGCCGGTCCCGGCCCCTACTACGGCGGGGGCTATTACGGTGGCCCTTCCGTCTATATCGGCGGTGGTGGCGGATGGCACCACGGGTGGCATCACCATTAAAGAGTGGTGAATCGGTCTCAATAAGCCAACAGGCCCTGAGGAAAAGCGTCAGTCCCCGGACGGACGCTTTTCCGGGGCGGGGGCCTCATCGATCACCCCCTCGAGGGTGCTGAGCTTCGTCTCTCGAAAGACCGACGGGATGATGAAGCGGGTCGGATCAAGTGGTTCGATCCGGGCGGTCACCTTCAACTCCTCGGCCATCTCCCCATTGCGGTACCAGCGCAGAGTGGTGACATTCCGTTGGGTTTCCGGCAGTGCGGAAATCAGCGGAAGTAGATCGCTCGGCGCCATTTCCCGCACCGCCGCCGTCCGAATGACATCGGCGACTTCGGCGTAGCGCGGCCAGAAAGTGGCCAAGCCAGCGGCCCCGCCGCCGTCCGCCTCCACCGTTCCCCGCAGACTCCCCGTCCCGGTCCAGGTTCCGGGAGCGCCTGCTTTCGATTGCCAAGTCACCACCGTCGTCGGCTCCTCATGAGAGGGAGCCTCCACATTTCCCAGCAGATTCACCGAATTGTCCCCCGTCAGCATGTTCTGCTGCAGGTTTCGCGACGGATCCTTCTGCCGTTGCAGCGCCGCCTGCAGGGCGGGCCAATTGAATTTCCAGTCGAAGGCGTCGCGGAGCTCTAGGCCGATGAACGTCCCCTCCTTATCGTGGTAGAGCACCGCGAAGCGGTCATCCGGCTGGTCGAGTCTCAGCGTCGCCCCATCCCAATACGCCCGCAGCTTCTGTTGATCCATCCCCTCGGTCCAGACGATCTCATAGACCTCCATCGTGCCGGCGGCCCGCAACGGCAGGCTCAGGCCAAAGCCTCCCACCACCACCGCCAATAACAGAACGATCCTAATCTTCATCTCCCCGCACCTTCGCCGCCTTCGGCCTCGGTCCGAAAAGGATCGTGCCGAGCCGGATCATCGTACTCCCTTCCTCGATCGCCACCTCGAAATCGGAACTCATCCCCATCGAGAGCTCGGGGAGGATCAACCCGGTCTCCTTCTCCAGCCGGTCCCGCGTCTCCCGGAGCGCGGCGAAATGGGGCCGGGTCCGCTCCACCTCCTCGTAATAGGGGGCCAGCATCATCAATCCGCGCAGTTCCAGCGAGGGGAGCCCGTTGATCGCCTCCGCCGCAGCCGCCGCCAGTTCGGGAGGGACGCCGAATTTGGTCTTTTCCCCGGAAGGATTCACCTGCAGCAGCACCTTGAGATGGCGTCCCGCCTCCCGCGCCTGCGCGCTCAACGCCTGGGCGATCTCCAGCGAATCGATCGAATGGACCCAGTCGAAGAGGGGCGGCACATACTTCACCTTGTTCGATTGAAGATGGCCGAGCAGGTGCCATTCGCCCCGGTGCCCCGTCTCCTCCTGCTTGGCCCGCGCCTCCTGCACCTTGTTCTCGCCGATCCGTTCCAGCCCCGCCGCCACCGCCTCCAGCACCGTCTCCGGCGGATGTGTCTTCGTCACCGCGATCAGCGAGACCGCCCCGGAAGGGCGTCCCGAGCGTTGCGTTGCGGCGTCGATCCGCGCCTGCACGGCGGGGAGATGTTCAGAAAGAAAAGACATGGGAAAGGGGCTCGGTAGGGTTGTCGGCCCCGCCTCATTGACAGGGCACCGGAGTTTCTTATGCTTCCCCTCCGGATGCAAGTAGAAGCCTTCAAAGTCTTCCGCGACTTGGCCGACAGCGGCAGCTTCAGCAAGGCCGCCCGCTCCAACCGCATCACCCAGTCCGCCGTCAGCCAGCAACTCCGCACCCTCGAGCGCCGCCTCGGGGTCCCCCTCGTCGACCGCCGCCGGAAGGACTTCACCCTCACCCCCGAGGGAACCCTTTTCTACCAAGCCTCCCTCCGCATCGTCGAGGAGCTCGATTCCCTCCGGCACCGCATCGCCGAGAGCCGCAACCTGGTCGCCGGAGCGATCCGCGTCTCCACCGTCTACAGCATCGGCCTCCACGAGCTGCCCGCCGACCTGAAGCGCTTCCTCAAGCGCCATCCCGGCGTCAACGTCCACGTCGAATACCGCCGCTCCAACCAAGTCTACGACGACATCCTGGCCGGCACCAGCGACCTCGGCCTCGTCGCCTTCCCCACCCCCCGCCGCCTGATCAAGATCGAGCCCTTCCGCAGCGACCGCCTGGTGGCGATCTGCAGCCCCCAGCATCCTCTGGCGAATCGCCGCGAAGTCACCGTCGCCCAGATTGCCCGGGAGAAATTCGTCGCCTTCGAACCCGACATCCCCACCCGCCGCGCCATCGACCGGATCTTCCGCGATCACGGCCTCACCGTCGAGCCGGTCATGGAATTCGACAACATCGAGACCGTCAAGCGGGCGGTCGAGATCGACGCCGGCATCGCCATCGTCCCTCGGGGGACCATCGAACAGGAAATCCGCAATGGCGCCCTCATCTCCCTCGATTTCAAGGGAAAGCCGAAGGGCGAGCCCTATTACCGTCCCCTCGGCATCCTCCACAAGAACGGCCGGGTCCTTTCCCCCGCCATCCGCCGTTTCCTAGAGACTTTACAGGAGGGTGGAGAGCCACCTCCGTGATTTTTTAGGTCGCTTCCGGTTGCAACCGACCGCAACCGACGGCTTTTTGCCATCCAATTGTTGTTTTGGCATTGGACCCGCTTGTACTAGCATACCCTCCCTATGAACGACTCCTGGACCATCCGCAGCCAACTTCGCCTCCTGCTCATCGCTTTCAGCGCCGTTATCCTTCTGGTTGCCGCCGTGGGCTTCTTCACCGGAAAGGCCCCTGAGGCCGCTGCTGCCGCGCCGGCTCCCGCCTCCGCCGACGCCTCCGCCCCGGCGGCAACTCCCGCTCCTACCGACAGCGGCGGCCATTGGATCACCTTCGTCGTCGCCCTCGGCGGCATCGTGGTGATCGCCTTCATCGGCACCACCATCACCGGCCGGATCGAGAAAAAGCTCCAGGGCACCACCCATTCCCTCGGCGGCGGCGCCACCGAGATCACCGAGGCCGCCCATAAATTCGGCAACACCAGCCAGACCCTTTCCGAGGGTGCCTCGATCCAGGCCGCCGCGCTCGAGCAGACCGGCGCCTCCCTGGAGGAGATGGTCAGCATGGCCCAGCAGAACGCCGACCACCTGAAGCGGGCCAAGGACCGGACCAACGGCACCCGCACCGCCGCCGAGGAAGGCGCCCGCCAAATGGTCGAGATGCGCCGCGTCCTCGATTCGATGAAGCTCTCCGGCAGCGAGCTCGACCGCGCCATGGAGGAGCTGAAAACCTCCAGCGACGCCATCTCCAAGATCATCAAGACCATCGACGAGATCGCCTTCCAGACGAACATCCTCGCCCTCAACGCCGCCGTCGAGGCCGCCCGCGCCGGTGACGCCGGCCTCGGGTTCGCCGTCGTCGCCGACGAAGTCCGCAACCTCGCCCGCCGCAGCGCCGAGGCCGCCAAGGAGACCGCCAAGCTGATCGAGGACTCGATCTCCAAGAGCGACCACGGCGTCTCCATGAGCCACCGCGTCAGCGACAGCCTCCAGGAGATCGTCGGCACCTCCGAGAAGGTCGACCGCCGCCTGGTCGAGATCGTCGGCCAGGTCCGGGAAGTCGACGACATCGTCGGCCAGGTCACCGAATCATCCCGCGAGCAGAACGAGGGCATCCACCAGATCCGCAACGCCATCCTGCAGATGGACCAGGTCACCCAGAAAAACGCCGGTACCGCCCAGGAATCGGCCGAGGCCGCCGACCTCCTCAAGACCCAGGCGGCGCATCTTCAGCAATGGGTCGCCGACCTGCGCCAGCTGCTCGGAACCTTTGCCCCGTCCCATTCGGGCGGCGGCGCTCCCACCGTCGAAATCCACCGCGAGGACATTCCCATGGGCTCGGTCGAAGTCCGTCCCCAGCGGGTCGTCCGCCCCTCGCTGGAACTGAAGCATCCCGCCGCCGCCCGGAGCACCGCCCCCGGGGCTTCCGCCGAAGAGCAGTTCAAGGACTTTTAGGCCGAATTTGAGCCTCAACCCGGGCTTTCCAATCCTCCGAGCGGGTGCAAAGTGAGCTCCCCGCTCATGAGCACCAGCCAGCCCGGCCCCACCATCCGTTACGCCTGCCAGCGTTGCGGCAATTGCTGCCGCTGGCCCGGCGCGGTCCGGCTCAAGTTCGATGAAATCGGCAAAATCGCCGACTTCCTCGGCCTCACCCAAGGCGAATTCGTCGCCCGCCACACCGATCTCATGCCCGACCGGAGCGCCCTGACCCTGAAATCGCGTCCCGACGGCTCCTGCAGCTTCCTCGAAGGCATCAACCACTGCACCATCCAGCCGGTCAAACCGTTCCAATGCGCCGGTTTCCCCAATGCCTGGAACTTCCCCGGCTGGCGCGAAAAGTGCGAAGCCACGGAAATCGTTCTCGATTCGCCATCTTCCTAATCCATGCGCCACTACGACTGCATCGTCCTCGGCAGCGGCATCGCCGGCCTCACCTTCGCCCTGAAGGCGGCTGAATTCGGCACCGTCGCCATCCTCACCAAAAAAGGGTCCGCCGACTCGAACACCAACTACGCCCAGGGCGGCATCGCCTGCGTCACCTCCTCCGAGGACTCATTCGAGCTCCATATCCGCGACACCCTCGAGGCCGGGGCGGGCCTCTGCAACGAGGCCGTCGTCCGCAGGATCGTCGAGGAAGGGCCGGCCCGCGTCCAGGCCCTGATCGATTTCGGGATGAACTTCACCGAGCGGGAAAACGGCAACGGCGGTCATGACGGGAATGGCGCCCGCTTGGTCGGCCCCCACGGCGAATACGACCTGGGCAAGGAAGGCGGCCATTCCAAGCGCCGCATCCTCCACGCCAAGGACATCACCGGACGGGAGATCGAGCGGACCCTCCTCGCCGCCGTCGCCGCCTCGCCCAACATCACCGTCCTCGAAAACTACGCCGCGATCGATTTCATCACCCTGCGCAAGCTCGGCTTCGCCGCCGCCGACCGCTGCGTCGGCCTCTACGCCCTCGACAACGCCTCCGGCACCGTCGAGACCTTCGGCGCGCGCAACCTCTTCCTCGCCACCGGCGGCTGCGGCAAGGTCTACCTCTACACCACCAACCCCGACATCGCCACCGGCGACGGCGTCGCCATGGCCTACCGCGCCGGCGTCCCCGTTGCCAACATGGAATTCGTCCAGTTCCATCCCACCTGCCTCTTCCACCCCAAGGCGAAGACCTTCCTCATCACCGAGGCGGTGCGCGGCGAGGGCGGCCTCCTCGTCGATGAAAAGGGCCGCCGCTTCATGGTCGGCCAGCACCCCCTGGCTGAGCTCGCCCCGCGCGACATCGTCGCCCGCGCCATCGACGCCGAGATCAAGCGGAGCGGCTTCCCCTGCGTCTACCTCGACATCACCCACAAAGGCGCCGCCTTCATCATCGACCACTTCCCCAACATCTACGAACGGTGCCTCGACTTCGGCATCGACATCACCAAGGAACCGATCCCCGTCGTCCCGGCGGCCCACTACCAATGCGGCGGCGTCGTCGCCGGGATCGACGGGCGGACCAGCCTGCCGGGGCTTTGGGCGGCGGGCGAGGTCGCCTGCACCGGCCTCCACGGGGCCAATCGTCTGGCCAGCAACTCGCTCCTCGAGGCGATGGTCGTCGCCCACCGCGCCGCCGAGGCCATCGGCAAAGACCTCACCCCCGCCTGGTCTCAGCCCCTGCCTCCCTGGGAGAGCGGTTCCGCCTCCGATCCCGACGAACTCGTCGTCGTCACCCACAACTGGCAGGAGATCCGCCAATTGATGTGGGATTACGTCGGCATCGTCCGCACCACCAAGCGCCTGCGCCGCGCCGGCGCCCGCCTGCAAAACCTCGCCCAGGAAGTCCGCGAATATTTCTGGAACTACAAGGTCACCACCGACCTGATCGAGCTGCGCAACCTCGTCCTGGTCGGCTCCCTGATCGTCGATTGCGCCCTCAGCCGCCGGGAGAGCCGGGGCCTCCACTACAACGTCGATTTCCCCCAGCTCGATACCGCCCATCCCCCGCACGACACCGTGCTGACTCCGCCGGTCCGGCCTTATTGATCAGCGTTCGATCTCGACGGTGATCGTCTCCCAGCTGGCGCGGGCGAAATTGATGCCGGAAATCACGCTGGGCGATTCGGTTTTCACCACGGTCGTGTACTCGTCGGTTTTCAGCGGCACGGCATGGCCTGTCAGCCGTCCCCAAAGCCACTGGAAAGTCGGCCCGATCTTGATTTCCTGATCCAACTGGACGATCACCGCAGGCCCGGGCCGCATGAGTTCGGCTCCCAATTCATTCTGGGAGGAAACCAGCTCCCAATGCCGGTCCATATAAAAAATCAAACTCCCCTCCGTGAACCCATAAGCCACAAACCGCGTCTCCGGCGGCATCCCCTCCGCCAGCTTGGCCACCGCGATCGCCGGCTCCAGCGGCCTTAGACTCGTCCCCAGCATCAGGAACCCGATCGCTACCAGAACCACCGCTCCCCGCATCGCCGGAATCCGGTCGATTTCAAAGAAAACCCCCAACAAGACCAGCCCCCCCAGGATCGCGGCCAACCCGATCAACGCCAGCCGTAGCGAAGCAAACGGAGCCGCCCAGGGTGCCCCCACGATCACCACCACCAACGCCAGCACCACCACGCCCCAAAATCCGAGGATCACCCAGGCAATCGACCTCGGCCAGCGGGGGAGGGGAGCCTGCAGCCCCAGCGCCTGCCCCAGGATCAGGAAAAAAGCCGGAAAGGCGGGCAGTACATAATGGGGCAGCTGCGTGGCATAAAAGAGAAAGATCAGGTAGGGCGCGATCAACCAGGAGAGCAGAAACGCATTCCGCTCGTTCCAATTCCGGCGCAGCACCAGCACGCCATACCCCGCCAGCGCGATCCACGGAAAAAGACTGAAGAGCGCCGTCACCAGATAGAACGGGGCGAAGAAATGGCGGCTGTTCAGCGGCTCGAGCCCCCGCGCCACCACATGCTCGCCCATCCCCACCTTCCACCAGAGCCCGTGAGTTTCGACCAACCCCGGAATCCCCCAGACCCCTACGATGGCCAGCACCAGCAACAGCCCGCGCCCGATTCGCAGCCTTGCCCACGGCAGCGGCTTCCGCCAGAGGACGAAGCGGTGCAGGAGCGCCGTCCCCAGCGGTACCGCCAACGCGATCGGCCCCTTCGCCAGGAACCCCGCCGCCAACGCCAGATAAAGCGTCCAAAACCACCGTTTCGATTTGGGATTAGTCGCCTCTCCCTCCGTTCCGCAGAGCAGCTCGAAAAGCGCGAATTGCGCCGCCGCCACCGCCAGCACCATCGGCATGTCGGCCACCGCCAGCCGTCCATGGAGAAGGACCTGCAGGCAGGTCACGAATCCGAACGCCGCCGCAAAGCCCGTGATCGCCGAAAACCACCGCCGCCCCATCGCATAGATCAGCAGCGTCAAGGCCACCGTGCTGACGATCGAATGGAGCCGTGCCGCCAATTCCGAAACCCCGCCCACCGCATAGAAGAGGGCCATTGCCCAATAAGTCAGCGGCGGCTTGTCGAAGCGATATTCGCCGTTGAAGGTCGGCACCAGCCAATCGTGCCGCGCCATCATCTCCCGGGTCGCCTGAGCGAAGCGGGGCTCATCGCGGTCGATCAGCGGCAAATCGGTCGTGCCGCAGAGCAGCAGAAGGATCGCCGCTCCCGCCAGAATCCACAGCTGCGCCCGCGCGGTGAGGGGAGGGACGATGGGAGGGCGCATAGGGTAGGCGGCTGGCGAAGGGCCTTCTTTGTCATACCCCCGGCCAAACGACAACGCCTTTTTCCAGATCGTCCGTGCTTTTACTCAGAGACCGGCTTTCGATTGCGCATAACGCCAGGGTGAGCTAAATGATAACCACGATGTCCTCGTCTTTGTCCGTCCACTTTCGGGCCACAGCCCCTTTCCCTTCCTTCCTGACCCCTTGCCCTTGAAGCCCGATTCCCGCATCTTCATCGCCGGCCATCGCGGCATGGTCGGTTCCGCCTGCGTCCGCATCTTCCGGGAAGCGGGCTATTCCCACCTGATCACCCGCACCCGCGCCGAACTCGACCTGCGGGACAAAGCCGCCGTCGATGCCTTCTATCGCGCCGAGCGCCCCGAATACGTCATCGACGCCGCCGCCAAGGTCGGAGGTATCGCCGCAAACTGGAACTTCCCCGTCGATTTCCTCCTCCACAACCTCGAGATCCAGAACAACCTCATTCGCGGCGCCCACGAGCACGGCGTCGCCAAGCTCCTCTTCCTCGGCAGCTCCTGCATCTATCCGAAGCTCGCCCCCCAGCCGCTCACCGAGGATTCCCTCCTCACCGGCCTCCTGGAGCCGACCAACGAGCCCTACGCCATCGCCAAGATCGCCGGCATCCGCCTCTGCCAGGCCTACGCCCGCCAATACGGCGCCCGCTTCATTTCCGCGATGCCGACCAACCTCTACGGCATCGCCGACAACTTCGACCTCCAGACCTCCCACGTCCTCCCCGCCTTGATCCGCCGCTTTCACGAGGCCAAGCAGCGCGGCGACGCCGCCCTCACCCTCTGGGGCACCGGCTCCCCCCGCCGGGAATTCCTCTATGCCGACGACGTCGCCGAGGCCTGTCTTTACCTTCTCCGCCATTATGAGAGTCCCGAGATCGTCAACATCGGCTGCGGCGAGGACCTCACCATCCGCGAGCTGGCCGGGAAGATCGCCCGCCTGGTCGGTTTCACCGGCCCGATCCAATGGGACCCCTCGAAGCCCGACGGCACGCCCCGGAAGCTCCTCGACGTGAGCCGGATCAAGTCGCTCGGCTGGGCGCCGAAAACCTCCCTCGATGCGGGGCTTGAAAAAGCCTACGCCTGGTGGCTCGCCCAGGGTTCTCCGGCGTAATCCCCCTTTTCTTCGATATGCTCCGGCGGCACCAACAATTCTACTACCAGGTGCTTCAGATCATCGACGCCTTCGTCCTGGCGGGGATGCTCTGTCTGGCCCATTTCATCCGGTCGAGCCTGCCCCATCTTTCCTGGGGGGAAATCGGCTCGGTCGGCCCCCTGGAGGGATACCTTTGGCTCCTGGGCATCATCCTGCCCGCCGGGCCGCTGCTGCTGGAACTGCAGGGCTTCTACCGCCTTGATCTGCCGCCCGGCATCGGCATCGTCGCAGGCCGGATCATCCGGGGCATCCTGGCGCTCTGGTTCCTCCTCCTCGCCGTCATCGTCTTTCTCCGCATCCCCAACGAAGCGATCAGCCGCGCCGTCCTCCTCCTCTTCGTTCCCCTGGCGATCGCGGCCATGCTGCTACGGGATGTCTTTTTCCGCCGCTGGTACCTGCGGCGAAACCGCTCCAGCAAGGCCCAGCGGAACGTCCTGCTTTGCGGCTCCATGGCGCAACGCGCCCGCTGGCGGGAGGGATTCCAGCTGTTGCCCAGCCGCCAGTTGGCCATCTGCGAGGAACTCGATCTGGCCGCCTCCTCGATCGGGGAATTCATCCTCACCCTGCACCGGGAAAACATCGAGATCGTCCTCTTCGAACTCGACCACTCCCGGCTCGCCGAGACCAACCAGGCCATCAAGGCCTGCGAAGCCGAAGGCATCGAGGCCTGGGTCACCGCCGATTTCATCCACACCGTCCTGGCCCGCCCCCAGTTCGACGAGCTCCTCGGCCGCCCCCTCTTCATCTTCCGCACCACCCCCGATGCCTCCTGGCCGTTGCTGCTCAAGAGTTTGATCGACCGGACCGGCGCCTTCTTCATCCTCCTCCTCTTCTCCCCCATCCTGATCGCCGTCGCCGTCGCCATCCTCATCTCCAGCGGACGGCCCATCTTTTTCAGCCAGATGCGGAGCGGCCAGCACGGCAAGCCCTTCCGCATGTACAAATTCCGCACCATGGTCACCCAGGCCGAGCAGGGCCAGGCGGAACTCAAAGCCTTCAACCAGATGGACGGCCCGGTCTTCAAGATGGCCAACGATCCCCGGATCACCGCCATCGGCCGTTGGCTGCGCCGTTATAGCTTGGACGAATTCCCCCAGCTCCTGAACGTCCTGGCGGGCGATATGAGCCTGGTCGGTCCCCGCCCGCTGCCCGTTTCCGAGACCGAACGCTTCACCGATTACGCCCAGCGCCGCCGCCTCAGCGTCAAGCCCGGCCTGACCTGCCTCTGGCAAGTCGGAGGCCGCAACGATATCCGCGATTTTTCCGATTGGGTTCGGCTCGATCTCGAATACATCGATCACTGGTCCCTCTTCCTCGATTTCCGCATCCTCTTGAAAACCATCCCCGTCGTCCTCTTCGGACGGGGAGCGCGCTAGCAGATTCTTCAACGGGTGCAGATACCCGCAGAAGCCGGTTGATTTCGTTAGGGATTAAATTATTGTAATAACCGTCTCCCTCCCGCTGCCACCACTTCTTTTCCTCTATCGCCCATGAACCTCTCTATTCCCTGTCCCCCCTCGGATCATCCGCGCCGCTTGGCCGATCTCCTCCGCTTCTTCCTTGATTGCGGTTTCTTCGGCGCCGGGCTGCCGCCGCTCCAAACCCTGGTGGTCAAGATGGGAGTTCCCAAGACCATCCTCGATGACGCCCTGACCCTCCTGCAGAAAGAAGGCCATATCGAACTGCGCGCGGCCCAATATCGGCGCGTCTATCCCACCGCCCGCGTCGCCCATCCCCGCATCGCCATCCTCACCGAGCGCGGTATCTTCACCCATTACTCCGAAGTCTATCAGGATTATCTCCTCGGCGTCGTCGATGCCGTCGAGGCGGCCGGGTACGACGGCGTCTTCTACCACGAGCTCAATACCCCCGAGGCCAAATTCACCACCCTCGACGAGTGCCTCCAGATGGGGATCAAGGGCATCGCCTTCCTCGGGCGGTGCGAGCCCGAGGTCCGCGCCTCCATTATCGAGCGCAAGATTCCCGTCGTCGTCTGCGGCAACGCCATGATCGAGCAGCGGGACTTCGCCTGCATCTGCAGCGACAACATCTTCGGCACCAAGAAGTTGATCCAGTACCTCGTCGGGCTCGGCCACCGCCAGATCGCCTACTACACCACCAACGCGCGGCGCCATGACGGGAACCACCACCGCGTCATCGGCTATCGCGACGCCATGGCCGAGGCGGGCTTGAAACCGCGCGAGGAACTGGTCTTCGACGAACCCCATTCCGGCGCCTCCGCCCACGCCGCAGCCCAGATCTTCGTCGGCATCAAGGAAAAGGAACGCCCCACCGTCATCGCCTGCGCCACCGATCGCGAGGCCTTCGAGCTGATCTCCGAGCTGCAGAAGAGCGGCATCAAGGTCCCCCAGGACGTCAGCGTCGCAGGATTCGAGAACAGCGTGCTCAACACTTTTTCCGATCCCGCCCTCACCACCGTCGAGATCTACGCCCGCGAGATGGGGCGGATGGCCGGGCGCTTCCTGATCGATGAGCTTTCCAATACCCGGCTGCCCGCTCGGGTTGTCCTGCCCTCCCTGTTGATCCAGCGGGATTCGGTTTTGCCGGTGGGGAAGTAGACGTTGTCGTTTAGGCAGCCTCGATAGGTCCCGTCCCATTGAGCCGCGCCTAAATAAACGCTCCTTCTCCGTCCCCCAGCATCACATTTTTCTTGTCAGTCCGATCTCTTTTCCTAGGCTAGACCCCCTAACTAAAAAAATATGGAAGAGATTGAAAAGACCGCTGTGGTCAAAGAGCTTAAGCTTCACGACACCGATACCGGCTCCGCCGACGTTCAGGTTGCCCTGCTCACCCACCGCATCAACGAATTGACGGGACATTTGCAAAAATTCGCAAAAGATCACAGCTCGCGCCGTGGCCTTCTCCGGATGGTCAATCGGCGGCGCAAGCTGCTCGATTACCTCAAGGAGACCACCCCTACGCGCTATCAGGCGGTGATCACCAAGCTCGGCTTGCGCAAGTAATTTTGAATGGGAGGCGAAAGCCTCCCATTCTTTTTTTGCCGCGCAGCAAGAGGCAGTTCCAGTCCCGGAGACCGGGCGTCTCCCTTTAAAAAAACAACGACCCTTTTCAAGCCCTCCGTTCAATCGGGGGGGCAGGGGGTTCGATTCATTCCCTTCAAGAAAGAGAAAACTATGGCTACAGAAAACATCGTGCGCCTCTCGGCGCAATTCGGGGCGCTCCCCATCACCATCGAAACCGGCAAGCTGGCCAAACTGGCCGACGGCGCCGTCGTCGTCAGCTACGGCGAGACCATCGTCATCGTCAGCGCCGTCTCCTCCACCAGCATCAAGCCGGGGCAGGACTTCTTCCCCCTCTCCGTCGAATATCGTGAGAAAGCCGCCGCCGTCGGCCGCTTCCCCGGTGGCTACTTCCGCCGCGAAGGCCGCCCCTCGGAAAAGGAAGTCCTCACCTGCCGGATGACCGACCGCCCCCTGCGGCCCCTCTTCCCCAAGGGCTACCTCTACGACACCCAGATCATCACCACCCTCCTCTCCGCCGACGGCGAGAACGATCCTGACATCCTCAGCATCAACGGCGCCTCCGCCGCCCTGATGGTCTCCGACATCCCCTTCGCCGGCCCCGTCGGCGCGGTCCGCGTCGCCCGGGTCGACGGCAAGCTCGTCATCAACCCGACCCACAGCCAGCAGGCCCTCAGCGACCTCGATCTGGTCTACGTCGGCACCGAGACCCAGGTCATCATGATCGAGGGCAGCGCCGAAGAGCTCCCCGAGAGCGACTTCAACGCCGCGCTCGACTTCGCCCAGCAGGAGATCCAGGTCGTCATCCAGATGCAGAAGGAGCTCGCCGCCAAGGCCGGCAAGGTCAAGCGCCAGGTGCCCCTCTTCTCCGTCGCCGACGAGGTCCAGGAAGTGGCCTACCAGGTCGCCGGTGACCGCATCGAAGGCGCCATCTACAACGCCAAGAAAGTCGACCGCTCCAAGGCGGTCGGCGCCCTCAAGGACGAAGTCAAGAAGGCGATCCTCGAGAAGTTCCCCGCCTCCGCCGATTTCGAAATCAGCCAGGCCTTCGATTACCTCCAGAAAAAAGCCTTCCGCAAGAGCGTCCTCGGCAACGGCAAGCGCGCCGACGGCCGCGGCGCCCACGACATCCGCGAACTCTCCGGCGAGGCGGGCCTCATCCCCCGCTCCCACGGTTCCTCCCTCTTCGCCCGCGGCGAGACCCAGGCCCTCTGCCTGGCCACCCTCGCTTCGGTCAGCGAGGCCCAGGAGCTCGACGGCTACACCGGCGGCGAGACCAGCAAGCGGTTTATCCTCCACTATAACTTCCCGCCCTTCAGCGTCGGCGAGACCGGCCGTTTCGGCGGCCAGAACCGCCGCGAGATCGGCCACGGCGCCCTCGCCGAGCGTTCCATCGTCGCCGTCCTCCCCGAGGAGAACGACTTCCCCTACGCCATCCGCGTCAGCTCGGAAGTGATGGAATCGAACGGTTCCACCTCGATGGCCTCCGTCTGCGGCGGCG
>Ga0302314_10000850_pt1 | contig 56669 bp, 57 predicted proteins | sample III_Palsa_N2_3_FD_200533 | JGI IMG/M metagenome (GOLD analysis project Ga0302314, IMG submission 200533) | Peat permafrost microbial communities from Stordalen Mire near Abisko, Sweden - III_Palsa_N2_3 | ecosystem: Environmental > Terrestrial > Soil > Palsa > Peat permafrost | place: Sweden...
CGGTCAGCCTGATGAACGACAACCGCGCCGTGTTCGGCGTCAATCTCGGCCACATGTGGCACGAGAACAGCAAGATCCGGCCGTGGATGGAAACCCTGCTGCGCGGCGTGGCCGAAGGCTGGGTGCGCCCGCACGTCGACAAGGCTTTTCCGCTGGCGCAGGTGGGGGAGGCACAGAGCTATATCGAGGCGCGCAAAAATATTGGCAAGGTGGTGCTGGTGTCCTAGAGTCCCGGCGGCCAGGTCGAAATGCGCCATTCGTGTCCGGGGCAAAATACTCCACCAAACGTCGGCAACCGGCCCGTAGTTGCCGGTGGTGAATGTCTGGTTTCGGTTATGGGACCTCAGCATCCAGCGATGCCGCGCAGGGCGCTTAGGCGGTCTCGATCGCGGCACCGGCGGTCGCGTCCGCACTGGCGGCAGCGGACGTGCAGACAGCTCAGGACCCGATGATGGCAAGCATCCCAGATGGCCCGAAGGTGGGCCGCATCGCCGCCACCAATTCAGGCAACACGGTGGCGAGACCGGCCGCGCCGCCGCAGGACGTAGGGCAGAACCTGAGAGATCGGACCATTGGGCGCGCCGTCACAGGAGAAATCGGCATGAGTTGAGGCGGTCGCCGGTTTCGGAGCTAGGAGCTACGGTGCGATCCGAGGACAGTTCTTTCCACACCCACGATGCTTCTCGTAAACCGTTCTATTCTTTGGATCAAACGAAATAACAAAGGAGTCGTCGGTTCCCGGGATAGACCAAATCCACCCAACAGATAGTAGTTTCGGGCCATCAACCACATTTACTGTCGCGTGCGATTCAGGAAAAAGCCGCAAAATCTGATCTTCCGTAAACCCCGCCTTTACGGAATCAAATCGTGTTTGGAAATTACTGTCTTCTAAACGACATGCCGAAATCGCAACTATTAACATCAGAAATGCAATCGATCGGCGCATGATGCCCCCCCCCAAAAAAGGCTGGGAGTAGTGTAGCTTTGTGCGCGTTCCGAAGGCTTGTCTGGCCATTGGCACGCCCTAGGCAGCGGTACAATTGGCCGCAGTCGGCCCGAAGCCGCCGGTCGTGGGCGTCCGCTTTGGGTTAGGCTATCAACATGGACGTTGACAAGGTTAGTTGTGGCACTCACGGCGACGCGCACTCGACGTTTGTCTGCCGGCATTTGATTGGCGCAGCGGGCATTGGCTGGTATTCGCTCCGACCCGATAAGGACAGTCCGTGGCCGGATGCATGGTGTGAGAAATGCCACGCTGTATTTGAAAAGGAGGGCGAGTGGAACGAGGTTTCAGAGGCACAAACTGAAATCAAGCTGCTCTGCCATCATTGCTATGAAAGCACGAAGGCTCGGTGCCATGTTCACTACATCTAGCTCGTCCAGGACAGCTTGGTGACCCGGCTCTGGCGCTCGGCGCCGCTTCCGGCCCGTTGCGGTCAGTCGCGAACGACAGCTAAGGAGCATTACATCCAGACGCGATTCTCGAAACAATGTGAACGGAGTTACCATGACGTGGCCTACGGACTCTGATGGGGACGTGTTTCGGCGGATGGAGGCAAGCGGCTTTGATTTTTCAAGGGAGCATTCCATCGATTTCAATATTGATTTCGAAAAATGGCCTCCGCCGCAGGCGGCGCTCGATCTGTTGCAGGCTCAGTACGGTAACGTTGAGATTTTTAATCCTGATGAGCGCGGAGCGGGCTATGTTCTATTCCGGATAGTGGCGCGCGCCTCTTACGAACTGGTGACGTCTGTCCAGCGAAATGCGACATCAGCAATGCAACCTTATGGCGGCGTATGCGAAACCTGGGGAGTTCTGTTCTGAGCCAAGGAGCCGTTCACGGCCCATTCCAGCCCTTCACCAACGGCTTTGCGGTAGGCTATTGGAATATGACGATTGCAGTTTTTATTCGGCGCAGAGCCAGGCTCCCACTCTAGGTGTTCAACTGCATAGTTACCTGCCACGATATAATTTCCTGCTGCGATTGCTGCTTGTTCTGACGGCTGCAAAGGACGTGCTAGCTGCATTCGTGGTATGCGTTTTGGGGTAAGGAATGGCGCTTCGAAAAAAGGGGCTAACAGGGCGGTTCCAAGGGACGTCGCCGCTTCGCGGCGGCGCCCTTGACCCGCAGCGTTGTATGCTCCGTTTATCTGACCGCTTTGTGGCGACGAACTTCAGAGCCTGATCGGCCGCAGTTGGCACGTTACTGACGGTGGAGCATTTTGGGTGGCCGCGGAGGCTAGACTGAGGGCCGCTTCCCAGCGCTAGCGCAGCGTCGCCAGAAACTTCAGTATCCATTCGTTGACTTCGTGCGGCCGCTCCATCTGCATCATGTGGCCGGCCTTGGGCAGCATGGCGATGCCGCGCACGTCGCTGTACTGCCGCGGAATCTGCGCGATCGGGTCGTCGCCATGCCAGACCTCGAGATCGCAGTCGCGCTCGCTGCCGATGAAGAAGAACGGCGCGGTGTTCTTCACGCCTTCGTACTTGCGGCGCTGCGCCCAGCGCAGATCCATCGCGCGATACCAGTTGAGCCCTCCGCTGAAGCCGGTGCGGGCGTACTCGGCGACGAAGAACTCCATCTCCAGTTCGCTCATCCAGTGCCAGGGCAGGGGCGGCGGCTCGGGCAGGGCGTCGAGGTAGCTGGTGCCCGGTGGGTGCTTCCACACGTCGAGATAGTGGTAATCGCCGCTGAGGGCGTAGAACACCTTGCTCAGAAATTCGCGCGGATGTGCGTTGAGCGCCGCGTCCGCCGGACCCGGCGGCTCGAAGTAGTGGATATGGACGAAATGGTTTTTGGCCCAGGCCGCGGCTTCGCGCAGCGGCGACAGGTCCGGGTTGTGCGGCGCCGCCGGATTTTCCATGCCGATGATGGCGGCCACGCGCTGCGGCGCGCGAAAGGCCAGGTCGTAGATGGCGAAGATGCCGAAGTCCAGGCCGATGAACACCGCCTGGCGTTCGCCCAGATGGTCGAGCAGGCCGATCAGGTCGCCGACGGTATGATCCACGTCGTAGGCTTCCGGCGATGCCGGCGCATCGGTCTGGCCCATGCCGCGCATGTCCGGCGCCACCACGCGCCAGCCGGCGGCGGCGATCACCGGAATCTGGTGCCGCCAGGAAAACCACAGATGCGGAAAGCCGTGGCACAGGATCACCAGCGGTCCCGTGCCCTGCTCGACATAGTGCATGCCGATGCCGTTGATGCGGGCGTGGCGATGCGTCCACTGCGCCATTTCGGTTCCCCCTTCTGGCCGGGGATCAGGCGGTCGGAAGATTCTTGCTCAACATCTCGATCAGGCGCCGCTTGGTCGGGATCACCCACTCGCGCTTGAGCTGCTGCGACAACAGGCCCACCGCTTCCAGCTCGTCGCACAGGTGCATCTGGTGCGCCAGGTCGAACAGGTCGAGCTGGCTGGTGAACAGGCCGTCCTCGCCGACTTCGATGAAGGAAATGCCCGGCGTCTGGTAGGGGCTGTCGTCGGCGCGCAGGCCCGGCCCGCGGTTCCACCAATGGGTGATGATGAGGTTGCCGCGCGTGGCGTAACGCTCGATCGGAAAGGTCCATCCTTCCCAGCCTACCCGCATGTCGCGGCCGTAGTGGGTGGCGCGAATTTCCTCGCGGCTGCGCGCTTCGACGAACATGGTGCCGCCGTACTCGCAGACATAGCGGCAGTTTTCGGCGTAGAACTCGTCCGCCAGCCACGACCACTCGTTGCGCCGCGCCGCTTCCTCGAATGCAGCCGCCAGGGCGGCGGCCCGCGCTTCCAGGCGTTCACGGGACAGTGTCATCGCTTTCTCCTCGTCGTGTCTTTGGGCGTGCCGCGCCGGTGACGGCAAGAGGCCCGCTGTTGCCGACGATCTTGTTGGCTGGGTGGCGGCGCTACATCGTCCGATCGCACTAGAGCATTTTTCGTTCAGGTACATACTAATTGTCCCCTCTCCCGCTTGCGGGAGAGGGTGGCCCGAAGGGCCGGGAGAGGGGCTGTGTAGCTAGGAAAAAGCGCCCTCTCCCCCAACCCCTCTCCCGCAGGCGGGAGAGGGGAGTCGTATGTGGCTAAAGCAAATTTGCACTAGCTGCACCGGGCATAAAAAAGCCCTCGCTACGCGGAGCGAGGGCAGTGGAGGAGAAGTTTTGACGCAGGTCAGCCGCGCGCGAACGCCAGCAGGTCGCGGTTCAGCCGTTCCCTGTGCGTGACGAAGAAGCCGTGCGGCGCGCCCGCATAGACCTCGAGGCGGCATCCCTCGATCAGTTGCGCCGTCCTGCGCCCGGTGAGGTCAATGGGCGCCGATACGTCCGCATCGCCGTGTATCACCAGGGCCGGCACACCGACTTCGCGCAGCTCACGGCGAAAATCGGCGGTGACATTGGCGATATTGCATTCGATCCAGGCGAGCAGCGAGCTTTGCAGCGCCAGGCTGATGATCCAGGCTTTCATCGGCTGCGAGGTGTCGGCAACGAAAAACGGATCGGCGTTGTCCCACAGCCACTTCGGCCGGTCCTGCAGCATCGCCGTGCGCACTGCCTCGAAGGCGGCGGGCTCGACGCCGTCCGGGTTGTCGGCGGCCTTCAGCAGGTACGGCATGGTCGGCCCGAGCAGGGCGATGCGTTTGACGCGGCGGCTGCCGTGACGGCTGAGGTAGCGCACGATCTCGCCGCAGCCCATCGAATGACCAACCAGGGTCACGTCGCGCAGGTCGAGCCGCTCCATCACCGCCGACAGATCGTCCGCCAGCGTGTCGAAGTCGTAGCCGCGCGCCGGTTGGTCGGAGCGGCCGTGGCCGCGCCGGTCATAAGCAATGCAGCGCAGTCCCTGTTTCGCCAGGGGCACCAACTGGTATTCCCACATGTCCGATGCCACCGACCAGCCGGCGACGAATACCACCGGCTTGCCCGTGCCCCAGTCCTTGTAGAACAGCCTGGTGCCGTCGCCGCTTTCGATGAATGACATTTTCCACCTCCGCTGTGTTTGAGGGCGCCAGTAAAGCGCCTGGGCGGAGGCGAGTCGATAACCTGCGAGGTAATAGGCAGCGATACCGCCGGGGTCGCAGCCGCGGCGGGGCTTGCAGTTACGGCGACGCTTCCTTTCCGCCCTGCAAATGACCGCTCAGCAACATGAACGCATCCGCAGGTCGCCCCATCCCGCTGCCGCGGCCAGCACGGATTAAAGTGCAATCCGTCATGCGCAAGGCCTGTTGCAATGCGGCGGTGTAGGCCTCGCGGGCGTTTGCCTGGCAAGAGGTGTCCCGATGTTGAAGCTGATTCCCGTTGTTCTGCCCAGCCTGTTCGCCGGATCGGACCCCGGCATCCACTACGGCATGTGGATCGAGATGTCGGCCACCGTGGTCTGCGACCGCGACTGGTCGGCCATCGAAGTGGCAAGCGCCTTCGCCAGTCGGGGCGCCAAGGGCGCGGGGGCGGAACTCGACGAAGACCACAACTGCGTCGCCGCCTCGAAGCTGCTGGTCGGCATCGGCGATCTGGTGTGGTCGCGCAACGGCGTCAGCGTGGTGCGCAACCTCGATCCGAATATTCCCTACGTCATCGTGCTGGCGGACTACAACGAGGCGGCGCGCGAGGGTTCCTGAACTGAGCTGTCGCCGTTGACCGCTCAGGGGTCCGGCACGAAGCCGTTGGGATATGCATCCGGGAAGGGATTCGGATTGCCTTGCGCCAGCGCCGGCGGGCCCGTAATCACGCCCTGCGCGATCAGCTTGCGGCGCGAGTCGTAGAAAATCGAAATTACTTCGTCCGGTGTTTGGCTGTTGCGCTCGAAACGCGTCTCGTAGGCGGCGGAGTATTCGCTGCGGCCATGCCCGGTGCCGAGCCGTTCCTCTGCCTGCGGCGCCGCCTTGGACAGGCTCTCGCCTGCCGCGCCGGATGGCATGGCGGCCGGCGCCGGCGGGGCGGGCACGCCATCGAGTGATCGCTGCTGGATCTGCATGCAGCAGGGCGCGCGCTCGCGGAACAGGGCCACGCCGATCACGCCCACGTCACCCGGTCGCTCGGTACGCGCGGCATAACTGTCCGGCAGCGCGGTGAAATAAAACGCCGCGACGCGCTGCAGGCTCTTGCGCCAGCCGGCGATCGATACCGAGCCATACGCATCCAGCACATAGCCGCCCTGATCGGGAGAAGCGGTTTCGCCGCTGAGCACGTTGACACCGTCGACGCTGCCCACCGCCAGCAGGCGGCCGCCGCTGTAGTTGCGGATGCGCAATTCGTATTCGTGATGCGGCTCGCCGGCGACATACAGCCGCCCCTCGTGCCGGTACAGCGGCAGCGTGATGCCGCTGCTGCGATCGCGCACTTCGACCTCGGCGAGATTGCCGGCGCGCACCGGCAGCGAGCAGGCGGACAGGGTGACAAGCAGCAACGGCAGCAGGCGGCGCATGGACATCTCCTGGGTAGTGGGGAGCCATCCGTATAAACGCGGCTGCGGCGAAAACGGGGTTAAAGCCGGCTAGGCGATACCTCTGCATTTGGGAAAAGTGCTGCACCCCCAGAATACCTTGCCGGCGAGGGCGCCGGATTTGCCTTCGCGCCGCAGCATCGGCGCGCCGCACTTCGGGCAAACGGGCGGCGCAATCGGCTCGGGTGGCAAGGCCGGCCTTGTTTCTGACGCAGCCGTCTCTGAAGCTGCAGGAGGCGGTGGTGGTGCCGCCGGCAATTCCATCGTGGGATGCCGGTCCACCGCAAGCTCAAGTCCCAGATACGGCGCGATCTGCTCGCGCAACTCCCGCATCACGTAGTCGCGATGCACCGCAATGCGCAGCAAGGGCAGCCCGGCCGACTGGCAGGCCGCTTCGAGAAATTGATCGCGTTCCTTGCGCCTGGCCTGGCGATGCGAGGCATCGTCCAGTTCGATCGCCAGCCTGGGCGCCACATCGCCGGGGCTGCACAGGACGAAATCGATGTGCTTGGCCTGGATCTTGTTGAACGCGCCCTGCCAGCCGCCGCTGCCCTGGCCGGCTGCCGGGGCGAGCAGGTCGGCCAGGCGCACCTTGGCAAAGACCAGCCCGTCCTGCGCCACCGCCTGTTGCAGCACGGCGAAGAACGCGTGTTCGGCCTTGCTCAGGAAATCCCTGCGGCGATAGCTGGGAACCGACACGCCGCCGTACCGCTGTCGCCTGGCGGCGACTACGGCGAGCGCGATCAGCAGCAGAACCGCCACGATGCCGAACAGCGCGATCCTCATAGGCTTCTTTTTCTCATCGACTTGGCTCCCCCGAACCGCCGCAGTCTCAATCCTCCCCGCTGTCCTCCCGCTTCAGCGCATCCATTCGGCGCTGCGCCTCTTCGATCACGGCGGCATCAAGCTGTTTCTGCTCCCTGGTGCGCCCGAAGCGCACACGGTTCTCCGCCGCCTGCGCCGCGGCATCCTCGCGTGCCTTGCGCTTGCGCGCCTTGTTCAGATTGATGATCTTGGCCACGTCCTGTCGTCCGTTGATCCGAAACAGTGCTTTTTTACGATATTCCGGTTGCCTGCGCCATGTGCGTTTGCGGCATGCAGCGCTGCTGGCGCGCAGTAAACTGTGCGGAGATGGAGTCTGACACCGCCAAAGCCGACCAGGAACTGCCGCCGCGCCCGATCCCGCCGCGCGACGAGGACTGCTGCCGCAGCGACTGCCCGATGTGCGTGTTCAACCTCTACGATCGGGAACTGGAGCGCTGGGAAGAGCAGGTGGCGGCAATTCTCGCCGCGCGGGTGGAGCGCGAGAAGCGCAAGCAGGACTAAGCGCGAGCTTAAAGCCAGGCGCGAATCTGTTCGTACACAGCCGGCTTGTCGAGCAGATCCCAGTGACTCGTCTCATGATGCAGGGATTGGTGCGCCGCATCGAACGACAGGCAGTGCCGCGCATCAGCATGCCGTCCCAAAGCGCTGGCCACCGGCACCAGTCCATCGCCGAGCCAGCTGTCCTTGCGGTCGCCGACGCGCTGGCCGGAAGTTGCCGCCAATGCGTAGCACTCGATCCCCGCCGGCAGCGGCAGGGGACAACGCGTGTCATGCGGCAGGCCGAAGCGGTCCTGCTCCTGCCAGTCCTGATCCAGCACATTGCCGTGGCGCAGATCGGTGATGCCGGCGCTGCGGATCATGCCCAGCCGCGCCAGCGGCGCGGTATAGGGACTGATGCCGACCAGGCGCTGCAGGCCATGGCCGTGACGCTCCAGCGGCGCGCCGTGATGCGGCGTGCCGAGGAACACGATCTTGCGCAGATGTTTGAGCCAAGCCTGCTGCGACAGCTCGGCATGCCGGCAGGCGCTGCGCGCCACCAGTCCGCCCATGCTGTGCGCCAGGATCACCAGTTCCTCCACCGGCACCGGCCATTGCGCGATCAGGGTTTCCAGCAGCTCGGCGAACTCGCGGCCGTTGCTGGAAGCGTGGCGGCCGCTGTTGTAGTGCAGGTACAGCGGTTGCCAGCCGCCGTCGCGTGCCAATGCGGCGCCGTGATCGTGGCCGTTGCGGCGCCATTGCAGGTCGTTCATGCACAGGCCGTGCACCAGCACCAGCAGCCGCCCCGAGGCCTGCGGAAAAGCACGGCCCAGCGCCGCCCGATCCAGTTCCAGGGAACGGCCCTGGTGGCGCAGGCTCATCGGGATCGCCAGCGGATTGCCGCTGTCCGCCAGATGATCGCCGAGCACGCCGTTGGCCGCTGCCAGGATGGCTTCGCGCACCGGCGAGGAGCTGCTGTTGTCGAGCGCGGATTCGAGCGACTTCACCGCCAGGCCCAGCATCGCGTCGAGGGTGCTGCCGACGCCGGCGGTGATGGTGCGGATGCTGCCGTAGACCAGGCCGGTGATGCCGCGCGTGCGCCCCTGTGCCGCCGCGCCGAAGATCCACGGCGCGCGCGAGATGTTGAGGTGCATCGCCTCCACCAAGTCGGTCATGCGCAGGGTGGCGTCGATGGCGAGCCGCTGCGCGCCGTGAAGATCCGCCGGGCGTATGTGCGTTTGCAGGGGCATGGTGGTGGAATCCGGTGCGGACGATGATTTAGTGTACATATGTTCACTGAATAATCCCCGCCTGTCAATCGCGAGGGCTCCGGGTGGCTTCGCGGCGGAAATCGGCTGCTGCTGCCGACTTCAGCACGGATCGAACAAGGCGGCAGCCTTTACGGTGCCGCGTCCGCGCCGGGAGACAAAAACACTTAAAATGCGCGCCACCAACGAACCACAATCCTGAGCGAGAACTTACATGGCAGCCGATCTGGAAAACACCCTCTATCTCGAAGTCCCCGCCGGCCGCGTGGTCATCGAGATGCGTCCCGACCTGGCGCCCAAGCATTGCGCGCAGATCAAGGAGCTGGTGCGCAAGGGTTTCTACGACGGCATCGTGTTCCACCGCGTGATCGAGGGCTTCATGGTGCAGACCGGCTGCCCGCGCGGCAACGGCACCGGCGGCTCGGGCAAGCACCTCAAGGCCGAGTTTTCCAAGGAAAAGCATCTGCGCGGTGTCTGCTCGATGGCGCGCGCCCAGGACCCGAATTCGGCCGACAGCCAGTTCTTCATCATGCTCGACAACACCCCCAGCCTCGACGGCCAGTACAGCATCTGGGGCAAGGTGACCTCCGGCATGGAATACGTCGATGCGATCAAGAAGGGCAGCCCTTCGCGCAACGGCAGCGTCACCGACCCGGACAAGATCGTCAGCTTCAAGGTCGCCGCGGACGTCGCCGCGGCCTGAGCCATCCGCAACGGCTCCGCTGATCGCGCAGGCCGATCAGCGGAGCCGGCGCCTCACATCTCCTGCTTGTCCGCATCGTCCGGCTGCGGCAGCACGCCGTCGGTCATCCAGCAGCCGGCATAGGGCGGCTCGGTCTGGCGGCTGAGCACGAACACGAAACGCGCCGTTTGCCCTTTCCGATCGACCAGTTCCACACCCTGCAGCGCCTGGTCGTCCTGCATCACCAGCTTGCTCAAATGGGCCGAGCGGTAGTTGAGCAGCTGCCCATACGTCGCATGAATCATCGCAACGAAATGTTCCAGCGGCCCGGTGTGCTCGCGGTTACCCGGTGAGGCGAAGCTGAAAACGACGCCCAGTCCGGCGTCCGCCGAAGGCTTGTCGTTATGCGCCAGGGCCTCGAGCTGAATCCGCACCACCGCTGCGGGATCGAGCCGGGGATCGGGATGCCGCGGCGTGGCGGCGGCGGATGTCGCGGCGGCCAGCGGCAATAGCGCCGCGCCAAGCAGAAGTTGCAGCGTGCGGGCAAAGCGCATGGCACCACCCCCGGCGGGTCAAGGCATCCTGAACGACTATACGCCGTGCCGGCCTATCTGGATTCGCCGTTTGCCGCCGCCGCATCGCTGTTGCCAAGCTCCGAGGCAAAACGCAGCTGCGCCACGCCGCTCAGGCGCTGGGTCAGCAGCGCATTGGCCGGCTCGCCTTTCACGTAGTGATTGAGGAAGGCCAGGCTATAGGCCAGGACGGCCCTGCGGTCGGTGTCGTCCGAGTTGGTCCAGATCAGGTGCCCGGCAGCGGCGAACTCGACGTAGTATTTCGGTTGCGGAGATTGCTCGTAGCTGCCGCCCGCCTGCGCCACGATCGGGGTGATGGCGAAATCGTTCTCGCCGCACTGATACATCACCGGCACGCCCAGGCCGCCCAGCGTCCGCTGCACGGTGAAAGGATGGCTGTAGGGCGCCAGCGCCAGCACCGCCTTGACGCCCGGCAGCTTCCAGGCCGGCCAGGCGCCGGCCAGCCCCAGCGCGGTATAGCCGCCGAGCGAATGGCCGACCAGGCCCAGGCGCGACCAGTCGGCGCGGTCGCGGAAGCGTTCGTCGTCGTAGAGGCCGGCGATGAGGCGGCGCACATCGTCGGCGCGGTTGCGGTAGGTGGCTTCGGTCCACTGCTCCGGGTGCAGGAACATCAGCTCGGTGCCTTCGAACCAGGGCGTGGTGCCGCCGTTGCAGGAGGCATCGCGATGGTTCGGCGCGAACACCAGATAGCCGGCCGTAGCGAAAGCCTGGGTGAGCGCGCGCGATTGCACATCGCAGCCATGCAGGCCATGGGAGAAGATCAGCACCGGCAGCTTGCCGGGCGGGGGCTGGTCCGGTGACCAGGCCGTCACCTGCATGCTGCCGAGTTTGAAGGTCTGCTCCCGCGCCTGGGCGGCGCAGGCGCAGAACAGGCAACTCAGCAGGATCAGCAGGCGCAATCGCATCGTTACGGACTTCTCAGGGGGTTCTCAGGCATGGGACAAGCAGTGGCTGCCGTCGTCATCAGACCGCAGGGAGCCGCTTTGGTGCCGGCGCGCCATGTCCCCGCGGGCCGGCTCAGGCCCTGGGCTTGCGCATCAGCATGAATTCCTCGGCGGCAGTGGGATGCACCGCCATGGTGGCGTCGAAGTCGCGTTTGCCCGCGCCCATGGTCACCGCCACCGCCAGGCTTTGCACGATTTCGGCGGCGTCCGCGCCGATCATGTGCAGGCCCAGCACCTTGTCGCTGGCGGCGTCGACCACCAGCTTCATGTAGCTGCGCTCGGCGCGTCCGGCCAGGACATTCTTCATCGGCCGGAAATCGGTTTCGAAGATCTGCACGCGATGCCCCCGCGCCACGGCCTGATCCTCGTTCAGGCCGATGCAGGCCAGCGGCGGCTGCGAGAACACGGCGCTGGCGACCAGGTTGTGGTCGACGGCGCGCGGCGTGCCGCCGAATTCGCTGTCGACGAAGGCGCGGCCTTCGGCGATCGCCACCGGCGTCAGGTTGAGGCGGTCGGTGACGTCGCCCACGGCGAAGACCGAGGGCAGGCTGCTGCGCGAATATGCATCCACCTGGATCGCGCCGGATTGCGGCTGCAGCGCCACGCCGGCCTGTTGCAGGCCCATGTTCGCGGTATTGGGCGAGCGGCCCATGGCATTGAGCACCAGATCGGCGCGCAACTGCCGGCCGTCCTCGCTGTGACAGACGATCTCCCCGCCGACGCGCTCCAGCCGCACCGGCTGAAAGCCGCTGTGCTGTTCGATGCCGCGCTCGCTCATCGCTGTCGCCAGCCGCCGCCGCAGGTCGGCGTCGAAGCCGCGCAGCGGCTGTTCGGCGCGATAGGCCAGCGACACCGCGCTGCCAAAGCCGCGGTAGATACCGGCGAATTCCACCGCGATGTAACCGGAGCCGAGCACCAGCAGGCGGCGCGGCAGCCTGGTCAGCTCCAGTATCTCGTTGGAGGTGAGGGCCAGCTCGATGCCGGGGATGGCGGGCTGGTTGGCCGAACTCCCCGTGGCGATCAGCAGGCGCTGCGCCGTCAGGCGCTGGCCATTGATCAGCACGGTATGCGGGTCCAGTACCTGGGCGTGCCCCTGCAGCAGCTCGACCCCGGACTCCGCCAGCAGCCTGCGATAGATCGCTTCCAGCCGGTCGGTCTCGACATTCTTCGCCGCGGTCAGGCGCGCCAGCTCGAACACCGGCTGCGCCGCCTGCCAGCCATAGCCGGCGGCATCGGCGAAGGCGTCGGCGAACTGGGCGCCATAGAGGAAGAACTTTTTCGGCACGCAGCCGCGCAGCACGCAGGTGCCGCCGACGCGGTCGGCTTCGCAGATCGCCACCCGTGCGCCGCGGGAGGCGGCGTAGCGGCTGGCGGCCACGCCGCCGGAGCCGGCGCCGATGGTGATCAGGTCGAAGTCATAAGTCGGCATGCAGAAATCTCCAGGGGAGCTTTTGAGTCTGTATCAACATTGGGGCCGATCACTCCCCGGCCAAGCCCCATCGCCGGCCAGGGGGCCGGATCCTGCGCTGCGCTCAGGATGACACAGGGACTAGCGCAGGAAATCGGTGATGGCGGCGGCATAGGCGGGATCGCCGATGATGTTGCCGTGTCCCACATCGTCGATGCGGATGAACCGCGGCGTGGGCGAGAATTTCTCCAGCAGCCGCGCCGTGCTTGCCGCCGGCACGACGCGGTCGTTCTGCGCCGCGATCACCAGCACCGGGCAGTGCACCGCCGGCGCGTAGCGCCAGGACTCGTATTTGTCCTGCATCATCAGCGCGGCGGGGAATATCGGAAAGCGGCTCTGCGCAATGCGCGCGATGCTGTCGAACGGCGTCACCAGCACCAGCCGCTGCAGCGGCCGCTGCGAGGCGAGATAGGTCGCGACGCCGCTGCCCAGGCTGCGCCCGACCACGGCGATGTCCTGCTGCCGGGTGCGCACATCGTCGTAGATCGCCAGGGCGTCGCCGAACAGCGCCGCCTCGGTCGGCGTGCCGTCGCTGGCGCCGTAACCGCGATAGGCCACCAGGTAGACAGTGCGGCCGGCGCCCCAGCGGGCATAGTCCTCGCGCATGCTCTGCACCGCATCGCCATTGCCGCCGAAATAGATCAGCGCGCGGCCTTGCCCCGGATTCATCACCCAGCCGCGCAGCGTCACCTCGCCGCGCCGCAGCGCGTAGTCGGTCTGCCCCGCCCCGGCATGGGTGTATTGCGGGAAGTACAGGAACGAGCGCTGCTCCAGATCCATGAAGATGGCGCCGCCGATGTAGCCCAGCGCCAGCAGCGCGATGCTCCGGGTCAGGATCTTGCGAAACATCGGCGAATTCTCGGGAATACCCGGGTATACCGGGGGAGGGAAGGGAGCCGGATCAGGTACAGCATAATGGACTATGCTGTGGCGGCCCTGCCGCATCATGGCATTGCCTATGCATCAGGTTATGGAGCCGTCGGGCCGAATCCCCGGATTGAAGTTCGGGGGGAACCCGGCCAGATCATGGCGACTCCAACATTCGCGGTCACAATCAACTTTGCATTCAGGCTCAGGTAAAGCACATATGACAAGGATGTTGGCGCTTGCGCGCGGGCTCGGCTGCGCGCTTTTGGCGGGTCTTTGCGGTTGTGGCAGCTCCTCGCCGGTATCGGTTGCAGTGAGCGGCGGCGGCGATATCCTGACCCTGATTCCGACGCCGGGAACCACCAGCATCGCCGGCACCCTCGATCAGGATGGCGACCAGCGCAGCTACATCGGCATCGTGCCTGCCGCACCGGTTGCGGGCGCGCCCCTGCTGGTGATGCTGCATCCGCTGGACACCACCAATATCCAGATGGCCAACCTGACCCTGGTCGGGCGTCTGGCCGCGGACGACGGCGCCATTGTGGTGCTGCCGGAAGGCGAAAACGGCACCTGGAACGACGAGCTCAACCCGAGCGAGCCCGACGATGTCGCCTTCATCGCCGCCTTGATCGCCAGCATTTCGCAGCAATACCAGACCGATCCGGCGCGGGTTTACGTCATGGGCTTTTCGCAGGGCGGCTTCATGACCGAGCGCCTGGTGTGCAACCTGTCGCAAACCATTGCGGCGGCGGCGGCGGTGGGCTCGCTGTTGAAGAACAGCGTGGCCGCAAGCTGCACTCCGTCGCGGCAGATTCCGCTGGCCTTCATCAACGGCACCGCCGATCCGGTCAACAGCTACCAGGGTCAGCTTCTTGTCGGCACGCAGTCGGCCCCGGCCAGCGCCGCTTTCTGGGCGCAGGAGGAAGGCTGCTCCATTCTCCTGCCGACTACCACCAATCCGCCGGCGACGGTGGCTGACGGCACCTCCATCAGCATCACCACCTATCCACCCTGTCCGTCGGGAATCGGCGTCGATTTCTTTACGGTCAACGGCGGCGGCCACACCTGGCCGGGCTCGCCGTTTCCTTCCCAGTACGGCGCCACCACGCAAAACATGGATGCCACCCTTCAGCTGTGGCAATTCTTCCAGCAGCCGACGCAAACGATTTCCGCTCCGATCACCTAGGCGGAGCGGGCAGGCACCGGGAGCGTCGCCGGCCATCGACGGTGGCGGGGTCATCCAGTGATTTCGCCTGCTGCCCCATCCGGCCCCGTTTTGCGTCGCGCACTGTGCGCTGGTTCGCATTTCGCCCATTTAAAGTGAAGTGCTTAACAGCCTGCGTCGGCCTTTGGGCGCAGCATTACGCCAATGAATATTGTTGATTACGCAGTTGTGCTTCAGCCGGGACCGATCCGGACGCTTCCGCGCGTGCCCGGCATGGAGAAAATCATGGAAGGCCGCGGCCCCGCCCTGGCGATGAGCCCGCTCTCCGCCAGCCGGGAAAGCGGCATGGCCTTGCCGTCGCAATCGATTCTGCGCAGCGGCTTGCTGGCCTTGCTCGGCGCCCGCATCGCCGTGTCGCAGGACGAGGCTTGCACGCATCTGGCGCAGCGTCTCGGCACGGACAGGGCTGATTCCGCCATCGACAGCGACGATCCGCTGTTCCGCGGCGAAGTGCGCAATGCAGCGCACGATCTGGTCGAGGACGGCCTGGTGGAGCTGAAGCCGGGCCCCTCCTGCCTGCAATGGCGCATCGTGCAGCGGCTCGATGCCGGCGAGCGGATTCCCTGAAGCGCGTCTTGCGCACAAGCGGCGCTACAACAAGCGGCGACTGGCGCATTTTCCTTGCCGCTGTTGGCGATTTCGCCGTTGCCACCCCTTCGTCCGCCGAACTGACGCGCTCGTCATAAAAAACCTCTGTCGCGGCGGCGGCGGATTAATCTGCCATCCAGACAAGCATTCCCTGAACGCCGCAGGCTGCGGCGCTTGTGGCGGGGATGCGATGGGCGGGGGAAGGGCGGATGATCAACACGGCGAAACTTCGGATGCTGGCCTGCACTGCGCTGGCCGCAGCAGCGCTGACGGCTTGCGGCATGGACAACCGCTACTACGTGAAAACCGACGGCTCGCCCGATGTGCTGGGCGGCGTGATGCATCTCGCCGCGCCGGCCAGGCTGCCGGCGCCGCTCAATGTGGGTGTGACCTTCAAGTCGGCCGGCAAGGTATCGCCGAGCGCCGCCGATACGCTTTATCAGTCGGTCAGCGACGGGTTGCGCGCCAAGGGCCAGTGGGAAGTGCATCGTCTTGGCCGCGCCAGCGACGATTTCGCCCCGGTGATCGCCGCGGTGATTCAGTCCCGCGCCGGCAGCGCCGCTCCGAATCCCTCCGTCAGCAACGCCATGCAGCGCCTGCTGGTGCTGGTGGAAAACGCGCCGGATCTGTCGGCGGGCACCGAAGTGAATTACTTTCTTTCCGGCATGACCTTCGGTATGCATAGCCTGCACAAGCCCACCGATCGCTACGATGTGACCATCGCCTACCGCGACGCCAAGGGCATCGATCACGTTTATCGCAGCCACCAGGATCTGCTGTTTTCCACCGGCTCCAAATTGTTCGGCAGCGATGATCGCTCCCTCGCCGGGCTCAAGCATTTCGACACGCCGCTCGCTGCCTTCAACACCATCGTCAACAACTCGGTCAACGGCACGCAGAAAAGAGTGATCACCGTGGGCAGGCCGCAACCGAGCCAGTCCGGCCACGCCGCTGTGCTGGCGGCGCCGGCTCAGCCCGGCAAGCCGGCGCAGCCGAATCCGCCAGCCAAGCCGTAGCCGCAAGCCGGTGTCGCCGGGCGTGTCGTGAAGCCGCCCTTCATCCGCCGATCCGAAGCGCCTGTCTTCAAAAGGCAACGGCCTCGGCGGCGGCGAATTAAGCTGCCATTCGGGTAAAATCCCACGGGTTCCGCAGCAATGCGCTACTCCCGGCAAGGACGCCATCGGTGGGGGAACGGCACTTGATGAACACCGCGAGACTTCAGGCGCTTGCCTGTGCTGTGCTGGCCGCGACGCTGGTGTCGGCCTGCGGCATGGACAATCGCTACTACGTCAGAACCGACGGCTCAGCCGATGTCATGAACGGCGTGACGCATCTTGCCGCAACGTCGGGCTCGCCGGCTCCGCTCGATGTCGGTGTGACCTTCAAGTCGGCGGGCAAGGTAGTGCCGGTCGCTGCCGATGCGCTTTTTCAGTCGGTCAACGAAGGCCTGCGCGCCAAGGGCGAATGGGAAGTGCATCGCCTCGGCAACGGCGGCAACGACTTCGCGCCGCTGATCACGGCGGTCATCCAGTCCCGCCCGGGCGCCAGCAGTGCCGCGAACCGTTCCGCCACCGATGCGATGCAGCGTCTGCTGGTGCTGGTGGAAAACACGCCGGATTTGTCCACCGGCACGCAGGTGAATTACTTCTTTTCCGGCATGACCTTCGGCGTGCACAGTCTGCACAAGGCCACCGACCGCTACGATGTCACCATCGCCTACCGCGACGCCAACGGCATGGATCACGTCTATCGCAATCGCCAGGAGCTGCTGCTTTCAACCGGCTCCAGGCTGTTCGGCAGCGACGATGAATCCCTCGCTGGACTCAAGCGTTTCGACACGCCGCTCGCCGCCTTTGAAACCATCGTCGACAACTCGCTCAATGGCGTGCAGAAGAAGGTCATTGTCGTGGGCAAGCCGGAGCCGAGCCATGAGAATCCGCCAGGTCTGCCCGGCCAGCCGATGAAGCCGAAGCAATAAGCGCGACCTGGCGGCCTTCGGCGTCTGGTCGATCCACCCGGCTGTGCCCCCATCCTTGCCGGTCCAGGTCTATAGTGGATGCAGTCTGGCATGGAGCCGACGCTCCGCAGTTGCTGTCGGAGTCACTTCGCCAAGAAGGAGAGGCGCATGCAAGCTCATCATAGCTTCAAGCCCGATGTGCGCATCGCGCGAGTTCTGCCCGCGCTGGTCTTGAGCCTGGCGCTCGCCGCCTGCGGCGGCGGCTCAAGCGGTGGCGGCGGCCTTTCTTCGAGCAGCGGTTCGGGAAGCAGCAGCTCCTCCTCTTCGAGCTCCGGCAGCAGTAGTTCTTCTTCCGGCAGCGGCTCCGCAGGCAGCAGCGTCAGCGTACTGACCTATCACAACGATGTCGCACGCACCGGCCAGAACCTGGGCGAAACCATCCTCACTCCGGCCAATGTGAAATCCGCCGGCTTCGGCAAGCTGGGTGTTCTGCCGGTGCAGGGCAAGGTCGATGCCGAGCCGCTGTATGTGCCGAAGCTGAGCATCGCCGGCGCTGTCCACAACGTGGTTTTCGTCGTCACCGAACATGGCCTGGCCTACGCTTTCGACGCGGACAGCTTGGCCCGGCTGTGGCAGGTATCGCTGCTCGGCAGCGGCGAAACGCCGAGCAACGATCACGGTTGCAACCAGATCACGCCGGAAATCGGCATCACCGCCACCCCGGTGATCGATCCCGCCGCCGGCGCCCATGGCGCGCTCTATGCGGTGGCCATGTCGAAGGACAGTTCCGGCAACTATCATCAACGCCTGCACGCCCTGGACCTGGTCAGCGGCGTGGAACTGGGCGGCAGCCCCGTCACCATCCAGGCCAGCTATCCGAGCAAGAGCGGGCAGGTGGTGTTCGATGCGGGGCCCTATGCCGAGCGGGCGGGCCTGCTGCTGCTCAACGGCGTGATCTACCTGAGCTGGACTTCGCATTGCGACCAGGAGACCTACAGCGGATGGGTCATGGGTTACAGCCAGTCCACGCTGCAGCAAGTCGCCGTCATCAACATCACCCCGAACGGCAGCGAGGGATCGATCTGGATGTCGGGCGCCGGCCTGGCCGCGGATAGTGCTGGCAACATCTATTTTCTTTCCGCCAACGGTACTTTCGATACCGTGCTCGACAGCAAGGGCTTTCCGGCCGACGGCGATTTCGGCAATGCCTTCGTCAAGCTCTCCACCAGCGGCGGCGCGCTGGCCGTGGCCGACTACTTCACCATGCACAACACCGTGGCCGAATCGAATGCCGACGAGGACCTCGGTTCCGGTGGCCTGATCGTGTTGCCGGATCTCAAGGACGGCTCCGGCGCCACCCGGCATCTGGCGGTCGGCGCCGGCAAGGACGCTTCGATCTATCTGATCAACCGCGACGCCATGGGCAAGTTCAACGCCAGCAGCGACAGTGCCGCCTATCAGATCACGCAGGGACTCAGCGGCGGCGTTTGGGCCATGCCGGCTTACTTCAACGGCACGGTCTATTACGGCGCGGTGGGGGATTCCCTCAAGGCCTTTCCCCTGGTCAACGCCAGGCTGCCGGGGACAGCGGCCTCAAACAGCAGCGCCAGCTTCGATTATCCCGGCGCCACGCCGGGCATTTCCGCCAACGGGGCGTCCAACGGCATTGTCTGGGCAGTTGAAAACGGCAGCAGCGGAGTGCTGCACGCCTACGACGCCACCGACCTCGGCCATGAGTTGTACAACAGCAATCAGGCCGGCACGCGCGATCAGTTCGCCGACAACAAGTTCATCACGCCAATGATCGCCAACGGCAAGGTCTACGTCGGCACACCCAGCGGTGTTGCGGTGTTCGGCTTGCTGCCCTGATCTGCCGGCGAATCAAGCCTGCGATCCATCCGGCTTGCGCCGGATGATCCCGCCAGCGGATATCATCCGGCGCCAATGTCTACGGATGATCGCAGTGCCCGTCATGGTCGCAGTGATCGCGATGCTCGCGGTCGTCGCGCGGGCCGTCGCCGCGGTGATCGGGCACAAAGACGCAGGAGGTGAGCGGCAACAAGACCGCCAGAATCAAAACGGTGAGCTTCATGGGAATCTCCACTGATCCATGTGGGCGCGGCACCGGTGATCTGCTTTGCTACAGATGCCGTGCGTCTCGCCAGGTTCCGCCTTGAGGCGGACTTACAAACGCCGTACTACGAAAATGATGAGAACGACCACCAGGATTGTTCCGAGAATTCCGCCGCCGAATAGCATTTCAATCTCCTTCGAATGATCCCGATTGCGCAGGTGTTGCAACACAAATCCGTCGCTGGATTGAATCATTCCGCCACGCAAGGCGCTGTGCGCTGGCATACATAGGCGCGTGGAAGGCCTGCCCGGCGTCACCGAAGTGTTTTGGCCGCCGGCAGGAGAATGCCGGCATCCTCAGGGTGATCGCAGAGCAGGCATGATCGTTTGCTGCCTGATCATCGATAGCCCGGTTGCGGCGGACCCACCGATCCGGGGAGCCGCTGTTGCGCCGGCGCTACTTGTAGATCTGCACCGTCCGCACCGAGCCGTCCACGCCCTTGGCGAAACCGCAGGCCGCGCTGGTAAATTGCCGGCTCGACATATTGCTGTAGTCGCCGTGGGTATTGAAATCCTGGCCCGGGCCTTCGGTCCAGTCGCGTTGCAGGCAATCCGCCACGGTGCCCTTGAGCGTGCCGGCGCTGCTGCCGCAAATGCCCTGCGCGGACTGCTGGCCGGCCATGCAGGCATCCGCGCTCAGGTCCGGCGTTGCGCCGCGCGCATAGGCTTCGGCCTGCCGCGATGCGCATTGCTCTCCGGCCGGCCACTCCTGGTAAGCCGGCAGGCCGGCACTGCTGCGATAGCTGTTGATGCTGTCGAGGCAGAATTTTGCGGCGACCGGGCGAGAGTTGTCCTCGTCGAGATCCTCCTGCCGGCTGTGGGTGGGATCGAGCGGCGCGCTATAGGGCGTGAGGTTCTGCGTGACCCATACCGTGCCATCGGCGGCGGTGGCGAAGCCGCAGGCGACCTTGCTGGCGGCCGGGTTGCTCAGGTTGAGATAGTGGCCGTGCTTCTGGTAATCGCTGCCGGGGCCTTCCGCCCACATCTGTGCGGTGCACGAGGTGACCACCTGCGTGGCCGGGCCGGGATAGCCGGGGCATTCGTTTTGCGAGATGGAAGCCGCCGCGCCCGCCGGCGTGTGTTCAAAGGCGATGATGGCGCCGTGCGGCACGCGGCTGCGCGAGTCGGCCAGCGCCTGCGCCGCGGCGGTGCTCTCGCCGTCGGTCCAGCGCGCCAGCGGCTGCAACTGCAATCGGGCGCGGTAGCTGTTGATGGTGTCCACGCAGAGCTGTGCGGCATTGCTGTCCAGCAGCACCGCATCGCGCTGCCCGGCCTGCGCCATGGCCGGCCCGGCCCAGGCCAGCATCAGGCCCGCGCCGGCAAGGGACGCGAGGGACAGGCGGCAGCCCGCATCGAGCACTCTGAACATGACGACCTCCCCAACGGTTAGCCTGTCCCGGCGCGCTCGGGAAGCACAGTTATTGTCCGCGCCGGCTGACGCTAACACCGGGGCGGCGGGCAACACAAGAATGAGCCGCCGCCGTTTTGAAGGCGGACGGGCCTCGATGCAGCCGCCGCGTCAACTGTGCTTGCTCTTCTGTTTCAGCTTCTTCACCGCCCGCGCCGCCGCCGGCAGGCCCAGATCGTTGGCGGAATACTGCACCAGGGTGCGGCTGGCGAGGTCCACCGTGACGAAGTCGTCCGGGGTCTTCGCCGCGGTGCCGTCGCTGGCCGGGTGGTACTCGATGCGCAACTGCGCGGCGCTGGCGATGATGCGCAGATAGCCGTAGTCCTGGTCGTCGTAGTTCTCGAACACCACCAGATCGTTCTTGCCCTGCGCCGCCTGGATCACTTGCGGTGTGCGCAGCGCCGGCGCGCCCTTCTGCGCCAGGGGCACCACGTTGTGCCCGCCATTGCCGCAGACGATGTAGGGAATCTGCGTCTTGTCGGCGCTGCGGGTACGGGTGAAGCGCTGGTAGTTGTGGGCGTGGCCGGAGAGGAAGGCATGCGGCCACACGCCTACCGACTCGCAGATCTGGTCGATCTGGCTGAGCAGGTCGACGCTCCAGCCGTGTTTGCTGCCGGCGGTATAAGGTGGATGATGGTCGGCGAAGATCAGGGCGCCGCCGTACTTCTCGCTCTTGACGCGTTTCAGCGCCGCCTCCAGGTAGTCGAGCTGGGAGCGTCCGATGGTCGGGTTGGAAATGCAGCCCGGATCTTCCAGGGTATTGCTGTAGAGCGCGAGGATGCGCACGAAGGGTGCGTCGAAGGTGAAGAACACGCCGGGCTGGATCTGTGCGGTGCGCGATAGCGCGCCGGCATCCGGCGAAACGCCATACGAGTCCGCGCAGAAATTGCGCAGGAACGCCGCCAGGCTGGCCACATGCGCCGCCGGCGAGACCATGCCGTCGTGATTGCCTGCAACCGCCAGGATCGGCGCGGGGTAGTCGCGGTAGGGTTCGTAGAACTGGTCGTAGTAGTACTGCGACTCGCCGAAGCTGTAGACGATGTCGCCGAGCAGGAAATTGAACTGCGGCATCTCCGCCGCATCCGCCTCGTGGAAATCGCCGAGCATCTTGTCCACCACCTCGTTCTGCGTCTTCGGGCCTGCCGTGCTGCCGCAGTCGCCGGTGGAGTGAAATACCAGTTGCCCGGCCTTGCTGATGCGCTTCATCGCGGCGCTGTTGCCGCCCAGCACCTGCTGCAGCGTCAATTGCGGCTCCACGCCGCCGCGCGGCGCCGGAAACGGCAGCGGAAAAATCTTGTGCTCCTTGTTGAGCTGATCGATCTCCTTGTAGACCGGATCGTCGGAAGGATGCTTCACCACGAAGGTGGTGGGGTCCGCCGTCGGCTCCGGCTGCGCGAAGACCGGGGCGTTGAGCTGCCTTTTGGCTGCGCCGGCGGCGGGAGCAGTGGGGGAATGGGTCGGTTTGCGCGGCATCTGAGTCCTCCTGCGGAATGTACCGGGCTTGCTTCGGGAGTATTGCTGCCGTTTTTTGAATGTATTAAGACAGAGCGCACAATTGCTTCCGGCTGGGCGCGGCAACTGTGGAGCGGATCACAGGGCCGGCTCATGCTTAGAATGGAGGCAGCCACAGTGCCGCGGCTCGCCGTGTGAACCGGGGAGTCGCGAGGATGTCAGACCCCTGTCCCCCCTCGCCTGAAGGAGCTTTCCATGGAATATCGTCAACTCGGCCGATCCGGCCTCAAGGTTCCGGTTCTCAGTTTCGGTACCGGCACTTTCGGCGGCAGCAACGAATTCTTCCAGCGCTGGGGCCAGGTCCAGGCGGACGAGGCGAGCCGCATGGTCGACCTCTGCCTCGATCATGAACTCAACTTCTTCGACACTGCCGACATCTACTCCGAGGGTGCTTCCGAGGAAATTCTCGGCAAGGCCATCAAGGGCCGGCGCGACAAGCTGCTGATTTCCACCAAGGCCACCTTTCCCACCGGCAAGGGCCCGAACGATCAGGGCTCCTCGCGCTACCATCTGGTGCGTGCCTGCGAGGCCAGCCTGAAGCGGCTCGGCACCGATCACATCGATCTCTACTTCATGCACGGCTTCGATGCCCTGACTCCGGTGGAAGAGACCCTGCGCGCCCTCGACGACCTGGTCAGCAGCGGCAAGATCGGCTACATCGGCGCCTCCAACTTCTCCGGCTGGCACCTGATGAAAGCGCTCGCCACCTCGGAAAAATACGGCCTGGCCCGCTATGTGGTGTAACAGGGCTACTACTCCCTGATCGGCCGCGACTACGAGTGGGAGCTGATGCCGCTGGGCCTGGACCAGGGCGTGGCCCTGATGGTGTGGAGTCCGCTGGGCTGGGGCCGCCTCACCGGCAAGATCCGGCGCGGCCAGGAAACCAAGGGCGGCCGCATCGCTTCGGGCGGCGCCGCCGGCGGCCCGATCGTGGACGACGAGTATCTGTACAAGGTGGTCGATGCGCTCGACGTGGTGGCGAAGAATCTCAACAAGACCGTGGCCCAGGTGGCCCTCAACTGGCTGATGCAGCGCCCCACCGTGGCTAATATCGTGGTCGGGGCGCGCGACGAGGCGCAGATGAAGCAGAATCTCGGCGCCCTCGGCTGGAATCTGAGCCAGGAAGATGTCGCCTATCTGGACAAGGCCAGCTATCAGACGCCCATCTATCCGTATTGGCACCAGTCGGGTTTCGATGCGCGCAATCCCAAGCCGACGACCTGGTAGTCGAAGAAAGACGGTTTGAAAGCGCTGCCTGACCGTCCCTGATCAGGCAGCGCGTTTGCCGCAGGAAAGCAGCGCCGCCGGCGCACTCGACTTCTATCCCAGGAAGCCGAGATTGGCCGAGGTGAAGTTGCCGATGTTGGGGAATACCGTGGCCATGCTGCTGGCGCCTACGCCGAACCATTGCGCCAGTGTTGCCCCGTACTGCGCCACCGAGGTGGTGGGAATCAGGGTGCCGCGCGTATTGGCATCCTGCGCGCCGCCCAGCACCAGCGAAGGGAAGCTGCCGTAGAAGCGGCCGCCCTTGACGTCGCTGCCGATGATGAAGTGATGATTGCCCCAGGCGTGATCGGAGCCGTCGGTGCCGCTCGGATTGAGGGTGCGGCCGAACTCCGAGGCGGTGAAGGTGGTGACGCTATTGTCGATGCCCAGCTCCTGCGTCGCCTGGTAGAAGGCGCTCACCGCCTGGCTCAGCTGCTGCAGCAGCGCCTGCTGGGTTTCCAGCTGCGTGCCGTGGGTATCGAAGCTGCCCAGCTGGCAGAAGAAGATCTGCCGCGTCAGGCCCAGCGAAGCGCGCACCGACATCACATTGGCCACCGTCTGCAATTGCGCGGCCAGCGGATTGTTGGCGGGAAACTTGGTCGATACGGAGCTGTGCGCCAGCAGGCCGGTCAGCGTGTTGGCGTACTGGTTGCCGCGGCTGACGATGCCGTTGCCGGCCTGCACCAGTTGCACGCCATTGTCGAAGGTGAGCAGTTGTTGCAGGCCGGCGCCCGCCGGACCGCTCTGGCCCACGTTCAACGTGGCCATGCCGGTGGCCGAGGTCGAGCCGGAGTAGGGCGGCGGCACCGTGGCGGGAAAGGTCTGCTGGCCGGTGCAGAACAGGCCGCAGCCGCCGGTGCTGGTGATCGAGGGAAACACCGCGCCGGAATTCTGCGAGGCCATCAGATCCATCATGCGCCCGCCCCAGCCGGTGGATGCGGTGCCGTTGGTGGAGCCGCTCTGCCATTGGCCTGTCTGGTCCGAATGGGAGAACAGGGCCGAGGGCACCAGCGCGCTGTTGTTGCCCAGGTAGGCGCTGCGGGTCAGCGGCTGCACCAGGTTGCCGACGTTCGCCAGCACTGCCGCATGGCCTTGGTTATAGAGGGTCTGGATCTCGGGCAAGGCGGGATGCAGGCCATAGCTGTCGCTGCCGTTCATGATGGTCAGCAGCGAACTCTGCGGCAGCGCCAGGGTCTGCCGGCCCTGCTGGTACAGGCTGTAGTTCTGCTGCGCCGTGGTCAGCGGCACCACGGTGTTGTGGCCGTCGTTGCCGCCGGCAAGGAAGATGCACACCAGGGCCTGGTAGCCGGAGCCGCTGCTGGCCAGGGCATTGATGCGGCCGAAGGCGCTCATCGCGCCCAGGGCGGTGGCCGATTGCAGGGCGGTGCGCAGGAAGTCGCGTCTGGATCGAATGTACATGTGGTGCTCCTAGTGCCAGACGTTGTAGTAGGACGAACTGAGGATCAGGAAGCAGGCGGTCTGCACCTGGTGCACGCTGCCGTTGCTGGCATCCGCCGTCACCGCGCTGACGATGGCGGACTTCATCGCCGAGGGCATCACGCCGCGCGTCAAGGTCAGATCGAGTGCGCTGACCAGGGTGGCGGGAGTCGATGCGAGCTGCACGAAGGGCGTCAGGTCCACCGTGGTGCCGGGGCCGTAAGTCTGCACCGGCTTCTGGTAGGCGCTGAACATCAGGTTCGACACCTCGTTGTCACGCACGATGGCGTTGTTCGGCGTGTGGATTTCGAACTCGCCGCCGGTCAGGGTGGTGCCCGGCACCTGATAGCCGGGCGAGTAGTAGTTGAACACGCTGGCCGGATTGAACAGGTCCTGGCCCAGATTGGCCAGCTCGGACGAGTAGTAGTTCTGGTCCGTCATCTGGCCGCCGAAGGCGCGCACCATGCCGGCGATGAACAGCGCCGGCTCCTGCAAGTGGCCGTCGCTCGCCTGGTCGGCGCTGCCGGCGTCGTTGGCGCGGGCTTCCGGATCGAGCAGCACGGCGGTGATCACCGCCTGCATGTCGCCGCGCACGCCCTTGCCGTTGTTGTTGAAGGCCGCCGCCACCCGCGAGATATAGGCCGCGCTGGGATTGCTCTTCACCAGATGCTGGATCAGCTGCTTGCCGACGAAGGGCCCGACGTTGGGATGGTTGAAGATATTGTCGAGCGCGGCATTGAGATCCTGCTGCGCCGCGCCGCCCGGCGAGGTCGCGCCGTTGAGCAGGGTCTTGCTGCCTTCGTCATGCTGCGCCTCGTACGGCACCATCGGCCCGTTGCTGCTGATGTAGGAATTCCATTCCACCGCCTGGCCCGAGGCCGGGGCATAGGTCCAGCCGGTGAAGACGCGGGCGAACTCGGTCACGGTGAACTGCGAGTAGGTCGGGATCGGCAGATTGTTCTTGTCGTACTGGATCGAGCCGTCGCTGTTGAGCATATTGGTGCCGATGGTGAACAGCTGCATCAGCTCGCGCGCGTAGTTCTCGTTGGCGACGCTGCCGGCTTGCGGATCGGCCTTGGCATTGTTGGCCATGTCCAGGTACTGGCCCATCGCCGGGCTCAGGGTCACGTCGGCCATGATCTGCCGGTAGTTGGTGAAGGCATCGGCCAACAGCATGTCCTGGAACAGGGTCATGTTGTCGTTCCAGATCAGCTTCTCGAACGAGGTGACGAAGATCTGGCTCAGCGCAAAGGCCACGCGCTGGCGCAGCTGATCCGGATTGCTCACCGCCATGGTCAGGAAGTGCGCCGGCATGCCGCCCTGGCTCGAAGTGATGCCGCTGTAGGTGGAGACCTGGGCCATGCCGTACTGCTCCGTCAGCCAGGGCTGCAGGCCGATGGTCTGCACATGCGCGGCATCGTTGGGCGTAGGGCCGAACGCGGCCTGCTGCAGGAAGCGCCGCGCCGTCGCCGCCGAGACCTGGGCATTGGCGACACCGACCTGCACCGTGAACGGCTGCGAGGTCACGGACAGGTTGCTCACCGTCAGGCTGGCGCTGCCGGAGGCGCTGGCGTAACCGGAAATCTTCAGCGTAGTGGCGCTGCCATAGGTGGTGCCCAGCGCACTGCCGTTGAGCTTCGCCACCGACTGGCTGGTGAAACCGGTGCCGGTCAGCGTGGCGCTGAAGCTGCCCAGCGGCAGCGGGCCGCTGCCCGCGCTGGTGATCACCGGCGTCGGCGGAATCAGGGTCACGCTGGCGTGGCCGGCGCCGTTGGGGCCGTTGGCGGTGATGGTCACCGCGGCGGATGAGGGCAGGGTGGCCGGGGCGGTATACAGCCCGGCGCTGCTGATGCTGCCGGCGGAAGCGGTCCAGCTGGTCGCGCCGGCCGAAGTGAACTGCTGCGTCGCGCCCAGCGCCAGTGTAGCGCTGGCTGGCGTGACGGCCTGCACCGCGCCGCTGACCAGGGTGACGCTGGCCGCGGCCGAACCGTTCGGCCCCTTGGCGGTGACGGTGACGGCGCTCGATGCCGGCATCGTCGCCGGCGCCGTATACAGTCCGCTGCTGCTGATGGTTCCAGCCGTCGCGCTCCAACTGGTGGCGCCGCTTGAGGTGAACTGCTGCGTTGCCCCCAGCTTGACCGAAGCGGAAGTTGGGGAAATGGTCTGTGTAGTGGAGCCGCCGCCCGAGCTGCCGCTGAACGGCACGCTCAGCGCCGGGCCCCACAGGCTGCCCGGGTTCTCCACCTGGAACACGCCGGCCGCGGTGGTGCCCTGATAGCCGTTCGCCGTCAGCGTGGTGGCGTTGACATAAGTGGTGCTCAGATTGATGTTGCCGTTGCGCACCGTGGCGCCGCTCTGGAAGCCCTTGCCGGTCAGCGTGACGGTGTACTGCCCGACCGGAACCGGATTCGGCGACACCGCCGTGATGCTCGGCCCGGGCGGGGCCACGTTGACGTAGACCTCGCTCGAGGTCTTGCCGTCCGAGGCCAGCGCGCCGACGGTGATGCCGTTCGCCGGTATCGTCGCCGGCGCCTTGTACAGCCCGGCCGTGCTGATGGTGCCGTTCTGCGCATTGCCGCCGTTGACGCCCGACACCGACCAGGTCACCGCGGTGTTGCTCAGCCCCGTCACCGTCGCCGCATACTGCACCGTGCCGTTGACGCCGATGGTGGTATAGCCCGGGCTGATCGAAACCGATTGCGCCTGCGCTACCCCCGCCAGCAGGGAAAACACGCCGGCGCAGCACAGCACCGTCAAATTTTTGACTCGAATACGCATGTTCAAAAGCTTCCCCCACAATGGAACAATCAACGGGCTCGCCCGCAAGGCGGCCGTTGTCCCCTACCGGACCGATGTGTCGTCACCGCTTGCCCGGTACGCCTGGCAAGACGGCGGCGTACAAGAGTCCCTTTTTAGTTGGCCTATCTACCAGGACGTAATCGCCAGGCGGATCGGCTCATCTCTCCACTCGCGTCTACAAGACCATATGGGGCGGCGCAAGGCGAGCCATCAAACAGGGGGTATCGGCCGATAGCCAGTGAACTGCGTCACGGCGGCTGCGGCCGGTGCGGCGCAGTGGAGCGGGTCGAGCGCCGCCGGCCACGAAATATTTCGCAAGACTGGTCCCCGGTCGTCCGCTTGAACTGTGACTGTTCAGGGCATGGCGATTCGGATTTAATGCGGCCTGTCGCCGCATGCTCAGCATTGCCCCAGAACACAGGAGCCGGAATGCCCTCTTCACCGATCGTTCGCTTTGTGAGCCCTTCGGATTTCGCCCAATGGCTGCCGCTGTGGCAGGGCTACAACCAGTTTTACGGCCGCTCCGGCGCCACCGCCCTGCCGGAGGAAATCACCCGGGCCACCTGGGCGCGCTTCTTCGATGCCGGGGAGCCGGTGCACGCCCTGGTTGCCGAAAGCGAGGGGCGCCTGATCGGCCTGAGCCATTACCTGTTTCATCGCAGCACCATCCTGCTCGCGCCGATCTGCTATCTGAACGACCTCTTTACCGACGAGTCCGCGCGCGGCAAGGGTGTGGGCAAGGCCCTGATCGAAGCGGTGTACGAGCAGGCGCGGCTGGCCGGCTCGCCGCGTGTCTACTGGCAGACGCATGAGACCAACCTGACTGCGATGAAGCTGTATGACCAGGTGGCGGAGCGTTCCGGCTTTGTTGTTTATCGGAAGGCGATCTGAGCGCAGTGAAGCTTGGCCCATATGATGGGGGCCAGATCCTTCGCTACGCTCAGGATGACAGTGAAGGAAGGGCGTCTGGAAACCGCCGATCCAGCGCACTACATCTCCAGATGAAAGCGTAATCCGATCACCGACACCGGCCCGCGGTCGCGGTTGTAGGCTGGGTTGTCGATGAACTGGTAATCCAGGCTGATGGCGAAAGCCTCGATCAGCTGCACCGAGTAATACGTTTCCACGATCTTCTCCAGCCCGTAATGGGGCAGCCGCCCATCGCCGATCAGAATGCCCAGGCCGCCGGCATCGAGATACGCGCGCGCATCGCTGGAAAGCCCGTTGACTACAGCGGCCAGGCCCACGGTGTCGTTGGGGCGGTTCCAGCGCGCGCCCTTCAGCGACAGGCCTGCGGCAACGGAGCGGTTGATTTCAGTGAACTCATAGGCTTCCTTGCTGCCGTCGTTGAGGCCGGCGCGCGCAAAGGCGCCCAGGTCCGTGGACAGCGCCTGCTCCAGGTTCAGGGCCGCGCCGGGGCGTGAGCGGTACTGGCGTACCAGCGCTACCTGCGGCGTGCTTCCGGTCTGCTGCGCCAGGCTCAGCGCATCCGTGTAGTCGGCCATGCGGCCGCGATTCAGATAGGCCAGCAGCTTCAGCTTGCCGGCCTGCCCGGCGAGCGTGTGCCGCTCCTCCAGTTCCCCGACCAGCTCGAACTGGCCAAAGCCGCGCTCCAGTTCGCGGCTGTTCGGCACCCGCGACAGGTCGAATGCTCCGGCGCGCAGCGTCCACCAGCGCTGTGTCCACTCGGCCGCCGCGCCATAGGAATAGCCCCAGGCATCCGCCGCATAGTCGAAGGCGCCGGAGTCGATCAGCGACCAGTTGAGGAAGTCGCTGCGCGGATCGTGGGCATATTGATTCGTGTCGAACAAATCTCCCACCGAAAACTTGCCCAGGGTCAGCGTCAGGTTGTCGGCTGCTTCCATCCCGCCCAGCGTGTTCGCCGCCGGCGCCACGGCCTGCATAGCGCCGCCCAGCCCGACCACCTGCCGGAAAAACGCCCGCTGCAGCCGTGGGTAGGGCGAGGACGAGCCGACCTTGTACGCCTCCCCGCTGGGGAATCCGGCCACGCCCAGGGTATCGCTGAGGCCATAGCCCTGATCCACCTCCGGATTCAGGTAAAACGCCGCGCCGCGCCACAGCCGCGCCCCGGCGAACAGGGTCAGGTCGGTGGTCTCGTCGTCGTGGCTGTCCGCGGCCAGGCTGTTGGTACCGCTATAGGGGGAGCGGAAGGCGGGGTGATACTGCGTGACGTTGGTGAGCTGGCCGTGCAGGCTCCAGCTCTCCGGCTGCGCCGCGGCATCGTCCGCGCACGCGCTGCCGGCCAGCTGCGCGGCGCCCAACGCCAGGCAGCAGAGAACGGCATCGGTCATCCTTCGCCCGCGACGGCGGGCGCCATCAACCGTCATGGCAAGCATGCTCCGTAAGGTTCTGATGCGAATTGTGACAGCCGGCGCGCAAGTGTGGTTGGTCCGGCGGCGTCAACCGATGCGCCGCTCACCGGTAATCAATTGATGGAACGGACGAAACGCCAGATTAGCAATTGATTAGCCGCCGATAGTGGTAAACGCGCCGGGCGCGTACTCAACTGTGGCTGCGGCAATTTTTCCGCGCGACGGGTTGGCCTGGCAATGGGAGAGACGAGGAGAGCCGCATCGCGCTTGGCCGGACTCGGCCGGGCAGGGTGTGATCCGTCCAGCCGCTGCGCCCTCGACCTGGACATCGCCGCTCTCGACCTTGAGCCGATCAGCTATCTGGTTGCCATGGAGCAGCCGTGGACGCTGGAAAAGCTGGATGCCACCGAGTTCGAATACCGCTGCTTTTGGCAACTGGTGCGCGACCATCCCGAGGACAACATCGTCCCCAGCCGGGACTGCGACCTCTACTGGCACGCCCATATCCTGACCCTGGGCCTGTACCTGGAGCATTGCCAGGAAATCTTCGGCTACCCGCTTCTGCACTATCCGTTCTCGGGTCAGCTCGGCCCTGAAGACGCGGCGCGCCAGCAGGAGCGGTTCCGCAGATGCCGTCAGCTATTCACTGAATTGATGACCCGAGTGCACCGCACTCAAGACTGTGACACCACCGGAGAAGACCATGACCACACAATCCCTGAAGTACCCCAACCGCGTCGATACCCTGGCTTTGCTCAGGGCGCGTGAGAAGAGCAGCGCCCCGGGGCAGGCTCCGACCTGTATAAACACAGTAGCCGCTTCGAGCCGGAGCGATGCGCCGGTGTGCATGTCGCAGCCGCCGCACGCCTCACGCTGAGCTTTGCGGGCGGCGGGCGCGGATGCGTCCGCCGCTCCTCCTGTAGCGGCCAGCTACAGCAGCCTGGTTATTTGCGGCTGACCAGGGTCGGGCTATCGGTTGCTCTCAATGCGATCCGCAGGGGATCGAGCACCCAGGAAGGCGCGTTCTCCTGTGCAAGACGTGCCAGTGCGCTCGCCAGCAGCGGCCGGGCTTCCACCTGCTTGCCCTCGCGCAGAAGAATGGTGCCTCTCAGTCCGGCGATGCGCTGGGTCCAGTCGGTGCCTGGATCGACCGAATTCAAGGCGGGTGCCTGTAGCTGGTTCAGCAGACCGGAAGCCTCTTCCGGCCGTCCCAGATCGCTCAAGGCGGCGGCCAGGTAGAAGGCGGCATCCTGGGTCAGCGCCGCGTCCGCCCCCAGCTTTGCGGCCAGCGCGGTGTGAACCTCCTGCAGCATTGGCAGCGCTTCCGCGGTCCTGCCGGAAAGGTACTTCGAGATCGCCAGCTCGCTGGCCACGCCAAGGGTGGCCTGTGATTGATCGCCGACGCAGCGGCGCATGATGGCGTAGGCGCGGGTCTGCGCATCGATCGCCTGGTCCCATTGCGCCGCGCCCTGGTAGACGGCGCCGAGGTGATTCCACACCAGGCCGGTGACGTAGTTGTCCTCACCCAGCACCTGCTGCACCTGGCGCAGCGAATCCTTCAGCGTTGCCGCGGCTTCGTCGAAGCGTGAAAGATTGCTCAGCGCCAGGGCGTATTGCAGGCGCACCTTTTCCCAGTCCGTGGCGCCGATGTTCTCCAGCGAGTACTGCGGCTGCATCAGGCCCTGAAGCGCCGCGATCGCATCATCGTTGCGGCCCAGGCGCACATAGCACCAGGCCAGGGTGCCGCGAATGCGGAACAGCCAGGTGCTGTCGTTCGGCAATATCTTCAGGCGTATGCTTTCGGCCTGCTGGTAGTTCGGCAGCGCCAGCTCCGGCTGCATCTTCATCAGGAAGTAGGCGCCGCGCGACCATGCCGCCAGCATTCCCAGTTTCGACTGCTCGTGCACGCGGTCTCCGGCGGCACTGTCCGCGCGTGCCAGCATCTCCCCGGCCTCGGCGAAGCGGCCCTCCAGTCCCAGGGTGCGCGCCAGGGAGTACTCCGCTTCCAGCGTATCGGCATCGCCGGCGCTGCCGGCGCTTTGCAGGCGGGCAAGGCCCCGCTTCTGGAAAACCTCCGCGTTGGCATAGTCGCTCAAGCCGAAGTAAGCCTTGCCGATGGTGAGGTCGAGGGAGGCCTTGGTCAGCGGGTCATCGTGGAAGCGGCCTTCGAGATTGCCGGCGGCGCGCGCCAGCAGCAGCTTCACCGTGGGATCGCGCTGGCCGCCGGGCCCGCTGGGGTCCGCGGCGCCCAGCAGATCGTCGTTGAGGAAAGTGTTGATCGCCTCGGCGCGCGTGCGCTGCGCCTCCGCGGCCAGATAGGCCTGCCGGCTTTGGAAGTACAGCCAGGAGCTCAGCACGCAGCCCGCTGCCATGCTGGCCAGCGAGGCGATCAGCCATGGACGACGTGCCCGGCTGCGCTTCAGCGCTTCCTGCGCCAGCCGCGCCGATTGCTCCAGCGCGCGCCGCTGCGCCAGCCCGGCCCGGCGCTCGGGCATTCTGCGCAGGCCGTTGGCCAGCTCGCCGACGCTGGTGAGGCGGTGGCTCGGGTTGCCATCGGTTGCGGCGGCGATGTCCTGTTGCAGCAGTTCATCCGCCACCTCGCGCTGCCAGCCCGGCACCAGGGGGCGGCGCATGTCGCCGATCACCATTTGATACAGCAGCAGGCCGAGCGCGTAGACATCGCTCTGGATGGTGGGCGTCTCGCCGCGTGTCAGCTCGGGAGCCAGGTAGAGCAGGGTGCCGGTGGTGGCATCGCCGAACAGGCCCTGCGTGGCGGTAAAGCCCAGCTGGGTGATGCCAAGATCGGCCAGCCGCTCCGGGTCGAGCAGCTGGCCGCTGCCGAAGTCGGTCAGCCGCACCTGCCAGCCGGCGCCTTTCGCGGCGACGAGCACGTTGTCCGGTTTCAGATCCTTGTGCAATACGCCCACGCTGTGAGCGGCCGCAACCGCGTCGGCGATCTGCAGGAACAGCGCGATGCGCGCCTCCAGGTCCAGGCCGCGCAGCCGGTTGCCGTCATCCGCCCACTTGCGCAGATTCTGCCCGCCGTCCTCGCATTCGAGGAAGAAGGGGGCCTCGGCGAAATTCCAGTCGATCACCCGCACGATGTCGGCCCGCTCGCCCAGCGTCTCGCGCAGCACGCGAAACAGCGTCGCCTCGCGCTTCAGAGCGGCCAGGCGATCGCCGTCCGGGCTGAACTTGTAGATGCGCACTTCTTCGGTCTTCGCATGCCGGGCGCGCCACACCTCGCTGTACTTGGAGCGGCTGAGCAGTTCGCGCAGGACGAAGTTGTGGCGCATCGGCACCGTCATGCCGACTTCGAGCGCCAGGCCGCTGCTCAGCGTGTGCCCCACCACCACGCGCTCCACCCGCCCTTCAAAACGGTAGCCGACGCGGGGCAGGTTGATGATCCGGCGCGCATCCTTGCCGAGCGCGCTGCGCAGCTTGGTCAGGGCCGTGCCGATAACGTTGGTTTCGAGATCGCCGGTGTTCTGGTACTTCCACACCGACTGCAGGATTTCGCCGGAAGTCACCACTTCCCCGGGCGTGCGCAGCAGCATCGCCAGCAGCTCCAGCGGCTTGGGCTGGATCTCGACGGATAGCCCGCCCACCTGCAGCTCAAACCGGGATTCATCGAACTCGGTATCGCCGAAGCGATACCTGAAAAGAGTTCCACCCTCAACTTGCACGGCCAGCATGACAAGCCCCCCATTCCCGAGCGTATGCCCTCCATGGCAGAACCCGCACAGCCCCCGGCGTTGCAGGCGCTGAATCCCTTTTCCCGATTGTATCGGGGCCTTGCGCGGGCCGCGACGGCATTAGTAGATAGAAGTCACAGAGGGGTGGGTTTGCGCAAATGCGGGGTTGCGGAGCGGACGCAATCGGTGTGTGGCTAACCAATCTTTAACTTCGGGAATATTTATTGTTATCAGGTATCTACATTCGACAAACAGCTTGGGCCGGCTGGTTTGGCCGCGAATTTTTGCCCCATCACCGCCCGGCCGATTACTTGTCTAAAAACTCCCGGCGTATCGTCAATTCCGCTCGGTTGGTGCTTGCAGCCAGCCGCACTAAGGGAGCTCAAAGGCAGGGAACTATGCCAGCAACCGCAATATAGCCTTGGGGAAGGTTATGCGCCGCATGCTTGAGATGCTGGTCTACGGGATTCTTGCCTCCGCTCAGTTGGCTGTGACGCTGCTTTTGGTGGGGCATTACACGCATGGTGCAGCTCCTGTAGTGCCAGCCCAAGGTACTTCCAATATTCCGCAAGTCACACAACCCGTGCGAGCACCTGAAGCGCCTCGCGCCACTTGTCCCAACCGGGGTGTAGCTCTCAGAGTCCAAGCCCTAAAGGCATGCAAACTCAAGCGCCTACGGCGAACGCACCCGCATCTAGCGAAATGCAAGACAGTGACAGCAAAGAAATAGGTGCTAGATCGTCAACAAGCAATGGCGCACCTTCTTATCAGGCTTGGTACGAGGGCGACAAGACTTTGGGTGCTTTGATTGCTGCCGTTGCGGCCTTAGTCGTCGCCATCGTCAATTCTGGAATTATTCTCCACGTTTCCAAAGATCAAAGAGAGCACGCAAATGAGCTGTCTGGAAAGCAATTGGCACACGCTGAGAAGCTTGACGGCTTACAACGTGAACATTTGGTAAATCTCGAAAACGCTCAGACTCAACTCAGTGATCGAATGAAAGCTCTTAGGCAACTGAGAAGAGTTGCCTTGTCTGCAGCTAAGGGGGCCTCTCAACTTGCCAGGAATTTGGCTGACCCAGAAAATGACGTTGTCCGCGAAGCCGCTAAAGCGTTTCAGGCTGCGAGCGCGTTTTTGAAAGTTGCCGCGGAGAGTTCCGACAGTTGGGATCTGAATGACGATGAAGTTGAAGTGTGTGGTGATATGGAGAAAAGCCTCATCGTATTTTTTTTGGCATTGGATTTGGATGTACAGAAAGCCCAGCGTGATGCATATATCGAAAAGCTGAAAGCAATGGCGAAAAATGTAAGAACTAAAGATCATGTGTTAGGTGCCTTGCTCAAGAGTCACTATCGTCAAGGTGGCGCTGTAAGGCTGGGTCGATTTGCCGAGGCGTCAAATGAGGCGCTAGTTGATGCGTGAATCGAAGGGGCCTGGATCGACTTATAGATGATCGAGCCTGAAGCAGATTCAGCACTAGGCATTAATCAGCTCTTCTCAGATGGTTCACCCCTCTCCCACGGAAACCGCGGCAACGCGCTCAACGCCGCCATCTGCTGCCGGTTCCACGCCTCCTTGGCTTCCTGGTAGTACGGTGTATCCACTTCCAGGCGCAGGTGGGTGATTTTCAGGGTGTCGCGTGGCAGGAAGGCGAGGTCCAGGGGTGGGCCTACGGAGATGTTGCTCTTGATGGTGGCATCGAGCGAGACCATGGCGCAGCGGGCGGCGTCGTGCAGGCCGAGTTGCGGGCGGATGGCGCGGTCGAGGATGGGTTTGCCGTATTTGACCTCGCCGATTTGCAGAAAGGGTGTTTCGGGCGAGGAGGTGATGCAGTTGCCTTCCGGGTAGATCATGTAGATCTCGGGCTCGTGGCCGGCGATCTGGCCGCCGAGGATCAGGGAGACGCGGAAGTCGGCGGTGCTCTGCGATAGCTGCGCGCTGGCGCGGGTGGTGGCTACCGACGCGGCGCCTACATACTCGGCGGCGGCGTAGGCGTTGCGTGCGTTGCGCAGGTTTACCGGCGCGCCGGTCTCGATGTCGAAATTGAGGCGCTGCAGCAGCGCCTGCGTGGTGGCGAGGTTGCCGGCCGAGAGGATCACGAACACACGCTCGCCGTGAAAGGCGAAGGTGTGCGACTTGTTGTAAGTGCGCACGTCGTCCACCGCGGCGCTGGTGCGCGTGTCGGATCCAAACACCAGCCCCTCGTCAACCTTGATCGCAAGGCAATAGGTCATCAGGGTTCTCCCAGTATGCTCCGATTCTGAGTGGCATCAGGATTGCGAGTCAATTGAAGTTGGCAAGAGGTTTTTATCGCCCGATATCTCGCACCCGCAACGCGCGCAGCGTATCGTGGCGGGATCGTGTGACATCGAGGAGTTTCATGCCGGGTACAGAGGCCATTCAGGCCATTGAAAGCTACGTCCGCAAGTGCGGGCGTGACTATTCGCAGTGGTGTACGGGGATCGCCGTCGATCCCGTCGACCAGTTGCTGAGCGGGCATGGCGTCTCGGAAGAGGGCGATGGCTGCGGCTGGATCACCTATCTCTGCCTCAGCCCCGCCGAAGCGGGCGAGGTCAGGGATCATCTGGTGGCCAAGGGCATGAACAAGGCCGCAGGCGATGGCAACGCCGCCGCCAGCTCGGTGTACGTGTTCAAGATCACCGGCACCACCTGGTGGTGAGGCGCCAACCGGCCTGCGCCTGCTGGTCATCCTGAGCGCGGGGCCAGATCCTGCGCTGCGCTCGGGATGACGGTGCAGGCAAGGAAGTTGCGCAAGCCGGGATGCGCTGAGCTGCTCAGCTTTCGAAATAACGCGGCCGGTCGATATCGGCGATCAGCCCGGGCTGCTTCGGCTGCCAGCCCAGCACTTCCCGCGTGTGCTGACTCGAGGCCAGGTTGTTGATCGCGGCGAAGTGCGCGAACCATTCGAAGTGAGCGGCGGCTTCCTCGGCGGTCTTGCTCACCACCGCCAGCTTCAGGCGTCGGCCGATCACCTCGGCGATCTCCCGGAACGGCACACCCTCTTCGGCGATGGCGTGATAGCGGGCTCCGCTGCTGCCCTTCTCCAGCGCCAGCCGGTAAACCTGTGCGGCATCGAGCCGGTGCACCGCAGGCCAGCGGTTGAGGCCGTCGCCGATATAAGCCGAAACGCCCTTGGCACGCGCGAAGCCGATCGTCATGGGCACAAAGCCGTGGTCGCCGTCGCCATGCACCGAGGGCGGCAGGCGCACGATCGATGCGCGCACGCCGCTTGAGAGCATCGCAAAGGCGGTCTGCTCCGAAACGCGCGGAATGGTGGGGTGATTGGCGGGCGCCGCGGTGTCCTCGGTCACCAGCTTGCCCGGCGTCAGCAAGCCGGTGCCGGAGGTGACGAGCAGGAGCCGGTCGGAGCCGGCGATTGCCGCGCCGAGCGCTTCGATGGCGCGCCGGTCCAGCGCGCAATTGGCCGCGAACTTGGAGAAATCATGATTGAAGCCGGTGTGGATCACGCCATCGCAGGCGCGGGCGCCCGCGGCGAGGCTGTCCAGATCTTCGAGCGAACCGCGATGCACCTCGGCGCCCGCGGCGGCAAGCGCAGCGGCACCCGCATCCGAGCGGGCGAGGCCGAGCACCTGGTGTCCCGCGCCGATCAATTCCTGGACCACGGCCGAGCCGACGAAGCCGGTTGCGCCGGTAACGAATACACGCATTGGAAGCACTCCTGTTAGATACGGAGGCTACTCTCGGCGCATAATGTATAGGGGTAAAGTAGTGACGTTATACGGGTATAACGACTAACAGGATCGGCATGAGCGCCAGCAAAGACAATCCGCTTGGAAACTACCTGAAGGACCGCCGCGCCAAGCTCGATCCGGCAGCATTCGGCTTTCCGCTGACGCGCCGGCGCACGCCCGGACTGCGCCGCGAAGAAGTGGCGCAGCGCGCCAGCGTCAGCACCACCTGGTACACCTGGCTCGAACAGGGGCGGGGCGGCGCACCTTCCGCCGACGTCATCGACCGCATCGCCGGCGCCCTGATGCTCACCGACGTCGAGCGCGAGCATCTGTTTCTGCTCGCCCTGGGCCGTCCGCCCGAAGTCCGCTACCAGGCCGCCGAGGCGGTCAGCCCAAGGCTGCAGCGCGTGCTCGACTCGCTGGAATTCAGCCCGGCCTTTGTGAAAACCGCCACCTGGGATGTGATCGCCTGGAATCGTGCCGCGGCGGCGGTGCTCACCGACTATGGCGCGCTGCCGCCGGAGGAACGCAACATCCTGCGCCTGATCTTCCTGGGCCGGCGCGTTCGTGCCGCGCAATACGAATGGGAAAGCGTCGCTCGCTTTGTGGTCGCGGCGTTCCGCGCCGACGTAGTGCGGGCCGGCGCGGCGGCGAACATCAAGGCCTTTGTCGACGAACTGTCCCGGCTCAGCCCCGAGTTCGACGCCATGTGGCGCGACAACGACGTGCGCAACTACGGCGAGGGCAGCAAACACCTGCGCCACCCAATCGCCGGCTCGCTCGCCATGGAGTACTCGGCCTTCGCCGTCGACGGCCGGCCCGATCTGGGCATGGTGATCTACAGCCCGGCAACGCCGGAGGATGCGACGCGGATCAAGTCGCTGATCCAATCCTTGCCCAAGGCGTCCGCCTAGGCATTGTCCCTCGCATGTTGTGCAGCAGTGCCGGGCCGATCAGGTCGAGCTGCTCGCCGTCATCGCCGGCGCGCACTGCCCATCCGGTATTCACGCGCCGCGGCAGTCATGGCTGCCGCGGCGTGTCGATCGAGTGATCCGGCGGCCTGCAAGGCCCGCCGCGCTATTCGCAGCTCGGCAGATTGTTCGGATGAACCGGGGACGCCGGGTCCAGGAACTTCACCGCCGGCGGGTTGCTGCCGCCGTCGCGCACCACCACTACGCTCTCGGAGCCGGTGGAGTTGTAGTTGAGATTGAGCATCGCGTTCTTGAGGTCGGTAGGCCCGCCATTGCCCTGCACATAGATGACGAACCGGCCCAGCTTGGCGGTGCTGCTGTGCGGCGCAACCGTCTTGGTGCTGGGCGCCGTCTGCACCAGATTGCTGAAGCTGACGTTGCCCGGGATGTTGCCGGCATCGCCGGAGACATAAAGCTTCGACAGCTGGAAGTTGAACTGCGTGGCGTTGGTATCGGTATTTTCGATGCCGGTGATGCAGTAGAACGCAAAAATGCCGTTGTCGGCGCTGCTGGTATCGTGCGGCGACCCGGTTGGATCGCTATCGAAAAGGAAAGCGTTATCCGGCTGGCTGTAGTGAATGACGGTCAGATTGTGAGCGCATCCCGTCAGTGTCGACGCGCTACCCGCGACCAGTAATGCAGCCCACATCCTGGCAATGCTGTGCTTCTTCATGGCTCAAGTCCCCTGGGATTTCTCCGGTGAGTGGATAAAAACTGACTGGGCCAAATGGCCGTTGCGTCAGGTCGAGCGGAGGCTAGCGCACGAAAAATCGGGGAGCTGTGATACGCGTCTCGCAGCTGCGAAAGCGGGGCTGTTTCAGTACTCCCTCCCCCTCATTTGAGGGGCAGAATCGATTGACGGGGCAGGCTGCAAGTACTGGTGGGTTTCAATAGTGCGCGAGTGCGGGGACACCGCGCCATTGAACATCAGCCGAAAACGAGACCGGGCACTCGCGCCGATAGCGTTGACTGGCCCTGCCAATGCGCTGATCCTTGCTCATGCGCTGTGATTGCCGCATCAAAGCACGCGCTCATCCTGACTCTGCCGCGCTCGATTTCCAATCTATGCATTCCAGAAGCGCCTGCAGCCTAGCCCCGCGTTGCTGGTTCAGGTTCTTCAAATGATTGACCCGGCCCAGGAGGTGCGCCCGGAAGTCGCGGTGTCCATCCCTGTTCTGTGAATCCGGATCGAAGCGCAGGCAGTTGTGCAGGATTGCCTTCAGGCGATCGTATTCATTGCGTTGCAGGTTGGTCCGTTCGTTGACCACGATGCCGGTCAGGATCTGGCGATCGCTCCTGTGCATGGTGCGCGTCTTGCGAAAATTCACCTCGAATCCTTCCGCCAGCGCGATGGCGGCGATGAGCGTGCCGAGCTGCCTGATTTTGCGGCGCACCGGCTCATTGCCTGAAAACGCAAGATCGTCCGCATAACGTGTGTAATCCGCATTCAGCTTGCTTGCCAGCGCGGACAGCCGGAAATCCAGATGCAAGGCGCATAAATTGGCCAGCGCCGGGGAAGTCGGGGCCCCCTGCGGCAGATGCGGCTCACTGAGTTTCTTGCGCTCGATCCACGGCAATACAAATCCGGCATCGGCGCCGGGGATCTTCAGGGCCGCGCCGGCAGGCAGACGATTGGTGCACAGCCCGGTCAGGTATCTGGCGGTTTCTTCTGGGTAGCCGAGGGTTTTGAACAGGGCATTGACGCGTCCGGAAGGAATGCTGCCGAAGAAGTTGCGCAAGTCCATGCGCAGCACCACGAGCTTTCCCACGTGTGGCGCCACATACGTCAAACAGGAATGACCACGGCGAAAGCCGTGCGCCGCCTGATGCGCGGGGACCAGATCGAGAATCCCGCGCAGGATCTTGGTTTGTATGGTGGACAAATTGGGTTTGGGACTCTCGATCAGCCGATAGTCGCCGTGCCGCTTGGGTATCCATTTGTAGTGATAGTGACAGAGGGCTCCATCGGACGAGCCGATCATGCCGCGCAGGTCCGCATACCACTCCAGTTCGGGGATAGTGGTGCCGAGCCAGGCCGCCAGATCTCCCGGCGCGGGAAGTTCGGGGAGGACGCAGCCGGCCAATGCGCTGGGGCGCGGACCCATGGACGGCCTAGCGAAAAAATAGCGACGGATGCGGGGCTGGCTGGAAGCCTTCCACGCTTTGCAATACCCGGTATCGCTTCGTATGAATTCGATCAGCTCGCGGCGCTGGGCATAGGCAAGCCCGGCACCGAATCGCCGGAATACTCTGTTGGCGAATGCCTTGATCCAACGGGGCTTCCGGCCAAGCGCCTCCGCTGCTCTCGCGGCAAAATCCTCAGTGCTTGAGGGCCCAGCAAGCAAGGCGTCGGCAAGCCCCGCCGCAACTTGATCCGGAGTCATCATCGACTGGCTGAAATCCAACGAGAGGGAGCGGCAGGATTCTTCAACTAGTCTAGTTGTCCACGAGCCGCACTGCACGCAGTGCAGCCGGGCTCGTGGGACGATTTTGCCGCCATCAGGAACTAACCCCGGGGTAACCCCGGAGAGGCAACAAGTCTACGTACGGAGCACTTGCCTGCCAGCTTGAAGAATCCGCCGCCGAAAAAGAGTAGATAGTGGCCGATTGGAAGTCAAAGCAGTACTTGATCGGGTGTGTCGGGCCGGGCAGTACCCGTAGGGCGGCCCGTGGCCGCCGGCTGTTTCTTTCAGCGCGTGGCGCAGCGGCGGGCATGGCCCGCCCTACGGAAAGCCTCACGCCAATAAAAAGCCCGTCTCCGTTTTCAGATTGAAACGGAGACGGGCCTTGGTCCCTCCGGGGACTTGCCCGTTTTTACTTGGGCGCGGTCGCGGGCGCGGCCGGAGCCGCAGGAGCCGCTGCTGCGGCAGGCGCTGCGGCTGCCGGCGCCGCGGTGCCGGCGGCGTCCTTGGCCCAGGTGCCCTTGGCGGCCAGGCACTGCTTCTTGGTCTTGGTCGTGTCCATGGTGCCGTCCGCCTGCTTGCAGTGATGCGTCTGCGGCGTGCCCCCCGTGGCATAGGCCGCGCCGCTGCTGACTGCGAGAATTGCGCCGATGGTTGCCACTTGAAGCATCTTGGTGAAATTCATGTGATGGTCCTCCTTGGGTGGGTGCGCCAGTTGCTGGCTGCAATTTAGTATAGCCATCCGCTGCCTATACAGTGGCCTGCGGCTGCCAACTCCTGCGCGTTCCCGCTTGACCCACATATATCTTCGTGGTTATGCTTCAATCAATAGCCAGCGGGTTATGTATTCCAGATGCCGAACGCTCACGATGTGCTGTTCAGAACGCTTGCCGATCCGACCCGGCGGGCGATCTTCGAGCGCTTGTGCCACGAGGGAGAGCAGACCGTCGGCGCCCTTACGGCTCAGGCCGGGATCTCGCAACCAGCCGTGTCCAAGCATCTCGGCGTTCTCAAACAGGCCGGCCTGGTACGCGATCGCCCCGAAGGCCGGCAGACGCACTACAGCGCACAGCTTGGCGCGCTGGCCCCGCTGATCGACTGGACCAGCCAGATGGCCGGCTTCTGGCAAAGCCGCTTCGACCAACTCGAAGACCTACTTAAAAGGATGGACCAATGAGCAACACTGCCACCGAAACGCGCTCCGTCATCGTCGAGCGTGAGATCCCTTATCCGCCGGAAAAGATCTGGCGCGCCTTGACCCAGCCGCACCTGATCGAGGAGTGGCTGATGAAGAACGATTTCCTGCCCGTGGTGGATCACCGTTTCAATCTTCGCGGCGACTGGGGCGCTGTCGATTGCCAGGTGCTGGAAGTCGAGCCGCACACCACGCTGTCCTACACCTGGGCCGCCATGGGTCTGGAGAGCGTCGTCACCTGGACCCTCACCCCTGTCGGCAAGGGCACCCGCCTGCGCATGGAGCAGGCCGGCTTCCGGCCGGATCAGGAGCAGGCCTACCAGGGCGCCAAGTTCGGCTGGAAGCAGTTCTTTGCCAAGCTGGATCAGATCCTGGCGCGGGCGGATTGAGGTGCGGACCATGATGAAAAAGAGCGCAACAACAACCACGGGCGAATCTCCTTCCAGGCTGATCGACGCGAGGATCAAGGAGCTGGGCGACTGGCGCGGCAAGAGGCTGGCCCAGGTGCGCGCCCTGATCAAGCAGGCCGAGCCCGCGGTGGTCGAGGAGTGGAAGTGGCGAGGTGTACCGGTCTGGTCTTGCGATGGCATCCTCTGCACCGGCGAAACCTACAAGAGCATCGTCAAGCTGACCTTCGCCAAGGGCGCTTCGCTGAAGGATCCCAAAGGGCTGTTCAACTCCAGCCTTGAAGGCAACACCCGGCGCGCCATCGATATCCATGAGGATGATGAAATCGACGAGGCGGCTTTCAAGACCCTCATCCGCGCCGCCGCCGCCTTGAACAAAAAGCCATAGGGTTCCGATTGGTCAATGGCGAGTTTTGTGAAGGCCGAAAACGCCCGCTGATCGTCCGCATACGAGGGCATCCAATCGGCCCATCATCCATACAATGCTCCACATCATTACCCCGCAACCGGGTGGAGCCAACTTGAACGCAAACAGATTCATCTCCGCGGCGATGCTCGCAATCGCGATGGCACCGCTTGCAGCTCCGGCGCAAGACGCGCCCGCCTTCCTCAGCCAGCACCAGACCAGCGCCGAAGACCGTCAGGCGATCGGCAAGCTGCTGGAAACCTATACCAGCTCCTTGAGCAATGGCGACCAGGCCGGGTTCGAGGCGATCCTGCTGGACGATCAGGTGCCATTCTCCGGCACCTACGAACTGGCAGGTCCAGGTACCGAGGGCAAAGCAATCGAGACGCGGCACTATCAAAATTTCCGCAAGAGCGTCTTCCAAAGCGGCAAGCGCTTCACGCAGCATTTCTACAACGTCCACATCGATCAGGACGGAGCATTGGCCCAGGTATCCCTGGACTTCATTACGCAGGAACCCAAGACCGGAGGCGGCACCTACGGCTGGAAGACGCTGCAGCTTCTGAAAATACAGGGGCAGTGGAAGATCGCCAGCGAGTTTTTCACGGCGAATGCCTTGCCCGGGAAATCCTGAGCGCGAGTCTAGCGGGGCCCCTTGCCGTCGAGCACCGCCTGGGTCACGGCGATGTCCTCGGGAAAGAACGGCCCGTTGGCCTGGAGCGCCGTGGCAACCACCTGCCGCGCCTCGTCCGTGCGGTCCAGCTTGATCAGCGTCTGCGCCCGCCACTGCGCCACCCACAGGCGGTTCCGTCCATAGCTGATTTGCGCCGCATGGTCGAGGTAGGGCAGCGCCTTGGCATATTCGCCGCGCCGCGCCAGGTTGCGGCCATAGCGGTACCAGTAATCGTAAGTATCCGGATAGGCCGCGATCAGCTTGGGAAACAGCGCGTCGAGCGCCGCGTTGTCGTGATCGCTCTCCAGGTAAAACCGCAAATTGTCCGCCAGGTGATGATCGGACCCGTAATTCTCCTTCAGCCCCTGCCTGGCGTAACGCTCGCCTTGCAGCAGCGCGGCATGCCTGGCCTTGTCGTCGCCCAGCGCCTCGTAATAATCGGCGGCGGTGCCGAACACGCCGCGCGTATCGTTGCAGGCCATGTGGTGCGCAAACACCGCGTCCTGCAGCGCATGCATCCTGCCGCGATACGGGCTGAGCAGGCTGTGCTGCTGCGCCTCGGGCAGTTTCTCCGCGCAGCTGCGCAGCAGGTCCACATCGCCCGCCGTGTCGCAATCCATCGGCTCGGCAAATATCCGCGCCGCGCTGGCGGCGCAGCTTTGGGTGTCGTTCGCGGCCGCAGCCTGTCCCAGGCTCAGCTCCGCGGCAAAGCGCCCGGCCAGCCGGTCATGATCGATCGCATCACGCGCCGGCTGCGGCGCCTGTGCCAGCCAGGCCAGCCCGCCCGCATAGTCCTCCCGCTGCTGGTAGGCATTCAGCACCAGGCGCGCGGCGGCGACCGAAGCGCTGCCGCCGTCGACCACCTTGGCCTTCCAGCTCTCCACGCTGGAGCCCTGCGTCAGCAGCGGCGACAGCTCCTTGTAGAACGAGGCCCGGTCCCGATCCCCCAGGATGCGGCCCAACTCGCGGCCGTTTTCGTCCAGCACGATGTAGGCCGGATAACCGCCCACCTTCCACTCCTTGCTCCAGCGGCCGCCTTCCGGCGAATCCGCGTCCAGGCTCAGCAATAGCGCCTGGCTCTGCACCTGCGTCCACTCCGGCCCGTTCAGTACATGCTGATCCATGAAAAAGCAGGAATGGCACCAGGCCGCGTAGAAGTCCACGATCACCGGCACATGCCGCGCCTGGGCTTTCGCCAGCGCCCCGTCCAGCAGGGCCCCGGGCGCCACCTCGTCCGAGGCTGCGGCCAGCATCGAGATGCAAAAAACAGCGGACCAAAGCTTTGCTAATTTCAAGGGGACTCTCGCTTTGCGGATTGCAGGGGGCTGGTTCGCGCCATTGTAAAATATCCGGGCCAGGCAGCTTTGATCCTTGCGCGATGCGCGCCCTCGTCAAACTCCCCTCTCCCGCAAGCGGGAGAGGGGAAATCCCTTGAGGAAATGCGATTGCAGCCAAACCTCTTTAATAGAATCCGCCCCGCGCCAGCTCAGCGCCCGTCGAATGCCTTCTTCAGCCTGGCGATGTCGAACTTCACCTGCCTCAGCATCTCGGCGGCGGCGCGGGCGGCCTTGGTCCTGTCCGGGTCGCTCATCATCTCGGCGAGCGCCGCAGGCACGATCTGCCACCTTACGCCGTAGCGGTCGACCAGCCAGCCGCAGGCCCGCGCTTCTCCGCCATTTTTCAGCAGCGCGTTCCAGTAGGTATCGATCTCCGCCTGCGAATCGCAATTGACGCGGAACGAGATGGCTTCGTTGAACGGATCGTTGGCGCCGGCGCTCATCGCCATGAAGGTCTGGCCGAACAAGGTAAAGTCGACGATGACCACCGAGCCCTCGGGCCCGACCCCGGAGTCGGCCGGCAGGGAGGTCACCCGGTCGACCTGCGAGTCGGGAAATATGGAGGTGTAAAAACGGGCGGCCTCTTCGGCCTCTCGGGTGTACCAAAGATGCGGCACGATTTTCTGCAACGAGGGCTTGGGCATGATGTCCTCTCTCCTTGTAGTACGCAGTGTGTCGGGCCGCGCTCAGATCAGCGCATGGCCGCCATCCACATCCAGCACGATGCCGGTAGTGAAATCACTTTCCAGTACGAATAAGTACGCTTTGGCAATATCGGCAACCGTGCCGATGCGGCCGGCGGGCAGGCGGGCGGCCATCTGCGCCCAGATTTCGTGCTTGGCATCGCCGACGATGTCTTCCCACATCGGCGTATCGACCCAGCCGGGCGAGATCACGTTGACCCGCGTGGGCGCCATCTCCCGCGCCAGCGCGCGCGCCATGTAGCCGAAAGACCCGGCCACCGTGGCAACCACGGCGCCGCCCGGAATGCCCGGCCGGTCCTTCGAGATGCCGGAGGTGAAGGTGATCGAGCCGCCCGGCCGCAGCTTGGCTTTGGCGTGCTTGGCGAGCGAAAACGACGACACCACCATCACATCGATGAAGGCGCGCACCGCAGCCAGATCGGTCGATTCGATCGGCACCGCCGGAGGCGGCACGCCGCGGGTCACCACCAGATGGTCGAAAGCCCCCACCTGAGAAAACATCCGCTGCACATCGGCCTCGACCGTCACATCGGCCGCAATCGTGCTCACCTGTTGCGGTGCATCGAGAGCCTGGGCGGCGCGCTGCAACCGCTCCGCCGACCGCCCGACCAGCACCACCTGCGCGCCGCGCCCGACAATCGCCTGCGCCGCTCCGAGCCCGACTCCGGAACTCCCGCCGACGATGACCACCTTCGAATTTTCAAGCGCCATGGCAACTTCCTTATCTGATTGCGAAATGCAACTGGTTGCACAGTAACAATAGTGATCCTAAAATGCAACCAGTACTTCCCGATCGGAGATCGGCCCCAGTGAACAACCCACAACGCTCGGGATGCCCGATCAACCTCGCCCTCGAAGTGCTCGGCGACAAATGGAGCCTGCTGGTACTGCGCGACATCGTCTTCGCCGACCGGCGCTACTTCCGGCAACTGCTGACGGGCTCCATGGAAGGCATTGCCTCCAATATCCTCGCCGACCGGCTCAAGCGCCTGGTCGAGAGCGGCGTGCTGAGCAAGGCCGGCGATGCCGACCACAAGCAGAAAACGCGATACAGCCTCACCGAGACCGGCATCGAGCTGGTGCCGGTGCTGGCCGAGCTGGGCATCTGGGGCAGTCATCATCTGCATGCGGACGAGCTGTTGAGCGTCGGCGCCAGGGTGCTGGAAGGGGGAGGGCCGGGCGCGCGGCAACGCCTGATGCAGGAGCTTCGCGAAGAGCATCTTGCCGGCGCCGCGGCGGCGCCAAAGCGCACGCGCAGGCAATCCGTGCGCGGCGAGATCCAGGACGCTTACCAGGCCATGGTCGAGGCGGGTGCGCAGTAGCGGCTCACCCAAGCCGCCTGCTTTTGGCGCCCATCCTTGCTCACCAGGCGCCGGGTATTCGCCGGGGTTTGCCGCCCGCCTACTGCCCGCTGTACAGCCTCAGGTAGACGCCGTCGTAGCCGTTGCCGAGCTCGGCTCCCTGTGCCCACACCACCGCAAAATCGCCGTAGCCGTCCATCGCCACGCCGGGCTGGCGCTGATAACCGGGCGCGATGCTGTTGACCTGGAAGTTCGTACCCTGCAGGACGCCGCCGCTGCTGCAGCGCTGCGCCTCGATCAGCGCCGAGCCATCGACTTGGCCCAGTTGTCCCCAGGCGACAACGAAATCCCCGTCGGGCTGCATGCCGATGGCGGGCGACTGAAACACAGCGCTGCTCGAAGTGCCCAGGGCGAAAGTGCTGCCCAGCGCGGCGCCGCTGCTGGAATAGCGGCGCGCCCAGATGTAGTCAGGGGTTCCGGGCACGCCGTCCAGCTCCGCCCAGGCGATAGTGAAATTGCCCGCGGCGTCGCTGCCGACAGCGACATTGGACGGCAGCTTCATGCTGGAGGTATTGGCATGCTGCACCAGATCCTGCGCCTTGCCGTTGAGATCGTATCGCTTGAATTCCACGGTGTTGCTTTCAAGCTTGAAGTTGATCCAGGCCGAGACCAGGGCGCCATCCGCGTCGACTGCCACCACCGGCAAGGAACTCTGCAGCGGGCCGGACAACGGGGCCACGTCCGGCAGGTCGGCCGCCACCAGGAAGGCGGCGCCCTTGGCAGTGCCGCTGGCGGCATAGCGGCGCGCGTGGATGGCGTTGGTGTTAACGGACAGATCCACCAGGCTGGACTCGGCGCCAAGCTCTGTAGCCGTGGCCTGGTTCCACACCACCACGAAGTCACCTCCGGCATCCATTGCTACCGGCGCCGGCGCGATGTCGACAAATTCGCCGAGCTTGGCGTACGAGGCAACCGCGATGGCTGCGCCGTTCGGCGCCCCACTGGCATGGTAGCGCTGCGCCTGAATACTGTAGGTCAGCTTCTGTGTATTGAAGCTGCTGGAGGTGACGACGAAGTCGCCGGCGCTATCCATCGCCACAGCCGGGTAACCGTCCGCCAGCGGAACCGCGAACTCCGCCCCCTTGGGCGTACCGCCCGGTGCGTAAAGCCGCGCATAAACGCCCGGAGCCGCGGAGCCGGTGCGCTCCCACACCACCACCACATCGCCGACCCCATCGCGCGCCACGCCGGAGATCTGGCCGACACCGCTGCCCGCGCCTGAATCGACCCGCATTTCCGGGCCAAGCGGATCGCCGGCCGCGGCCCATGCAGCGGGCGAGGCGAACACAGTGGAGAGTGCCCAGGCTGCAAGAGTCCACATTGGCAGCCGTTTTTGTGTGTTGCTCATAACCATCCTCCCCGAGCCGGCTCCATGCCGATCACTCAACCACTCTTTCCCGGGACTCTATACCTGCTCCGTAGTCCTGTCCAAACGCTCACCCGATGGCCTGGCGCGGAATCCTGGAAATATCCGAGTCCGGCCTCCTTTGATTCTTCGGCCAAATTTTTCTGTCATTCCCGCGCACGCGGGAATCCAGTTTTGTAGGTAGGGTCAAGCGAAGCGGACCCGACATTGCACTGAGACCTCTGTCTCGAAGCGCCGGCCCAAAGAAAAGGCGACCGCAGAATCTGCGGCCGCCTTTCGAACATCGGACTGCGATCAGCCTATTTTGCGGCCGGGGCTGGAGCGGCGTCCGGAGCAGCGGCTGCGTTATTTGAAATGGAAACAGGTCCGGTAAGGGTGCCAGTTCCGGTGACGTTGGCCTGGGACCCCCTGGCGACTGCGCCGCCTGTAAGGGAAACATCCTGCGATCCCTTGGCAGCGGCAGCCGGAGCGACCGCCTTGGTCTTTGTGTGTGTCTTGGCCTTAACCGGGGCATGAGCGGCGTCGAATTCGACGCGTTCACCTTCAGCCGCTGCGGCCCCGCAGCCGGCGCAGCGGCCGAAGAAATGAGCGGCGCCGGGCCGGCTCAATCAATCCGCCCGCCCGCTATTTCGCCGCCGTGACCATGATCTCCACCAGCAATCCCGGCCGCCACAACTGCGGCGAGAGCAGGCAGGCGCGCGCCGGCGGATTCTTCGGGTCCACCCATTCGTTCCAGGCATCGTTGTGCTCGGCGAAATGCCGCATGTCGGTCAACCACACCTGGGCGCTGAGCAGCTTCGACTTGTCGGTTCCGGCCTTCGCCAGCAGCGCATCGATGCGCGCGGTGATCTGGCGCGTCTGGTCCTTGATGTCGCCCAGCTTCTCCGGATTTGCCGTGATGCCGGAAAGGTAGGCGATGCCGCCGTGCGCCACCGCAAAGCTGATCAGCGGCACGCCGGGAATGGCAGGCGTGGGCTCGAAACGCTCAATGCCCGCCGGCTGTCCTTGCGCATCGCCTTCTCCGGAATGATCCGCCGCACGCGACGAGAACGGCAATGTGGCCGCTGCCCCGCCGACAACCGCAATGAACTCGCGCCGCTCCATGGCACTCTCCCGAAATTGACAGTGGATGGAGCCTGACACAACGCCCGCTGAATTCACGCAAGCTGGGATGAAGCGCAGATAAGCTGGGACGAAGCTTCCGCAGGCTGGGATGAAGCGCAGCGAATCCCGGCATCCTGCGCCGCTCCTGATGCTCGCGGCACCCCGGCGCACCATGCTTGCCATGCGTGCCGCGCGCGGAAAACATGTCGAGCATGGCGAGCATGTCACACATGGAGGGGGCGTGGTCTGCCCCTGACAGGCAACCGTAGCCCAGCAAGCACGCAGTGCTACCTGAGGCTTCTGCTTCCGCGATGGCGCACCCCGGATAGCGCTGCGCGCTTTCCGGCTACTAGCTGCCTGGCCAGTAGGGCGTAATAAGCGAAGCGCATTGCGCCGAATGAAGGGGCCGCCAATCCGGCGCAATGCGCTTCGCTTATTGCGCCCTACGCGTGCTTTCCCGGCTCAGGCGCCCCGGCACGCACACCAGATAAGTACTTGAACGTACCCACTTTATTCACAGTTTAAGAATTGGTTAGCCCGGACCTATTGCCTTCGGCTGCCCACCAGGCGGATCGTCCCTGCGGTCAAGGATGACAGCGTGTCATCTACCCAAGGAGATTGCCATGGACTCGAAGATTTCGAAGAAGTCGAAGAAGGTTTCCGCCGCCGGCACCGGCTCCGCCGCCAAGAGCAAGCAGCCGAAGAAGAAGGCCGTTGCCCCCACTGTCAGGCCCTATAGCCCGCTGCTGGTAAAGCCGTTCCGCGACGAATGACGCTCACTGGAGCGATCCGCAAATAGAACCAACAGTCCCTGAAGAGGAGTCATCAGCATGCTCGGAAAATCCATCGTCGCCGTTGTTTTCGCCGCCCTGTCCGTCGCACCCGCCGCGTTTGCGGCATCGGACGCACCAGCGGCCGCACCGGCTTCAGCCCCGGCAGCGGCGCCCGCACCCGCCGCCACGCCGGCCGTCGGCGTAAAACCTAAGAAGAAGACCACCAGCATCAAACCGAAGAACAAGAAAATTGTGTGCAACGCGGAGGGCGAGTGCTGGTGAGATGCCAGTCACGCAGACAAAGGTGTTGAAGGCGAAGCCGAGCAGCGCGGTGCCGGCGCCGAGCCCGCCGAAGAAGTGAGGAAATAAGGCGTCGGAGCCTGAGTTCTCCCCTCATCTTCGCGCCTCCGGAGCGTGAAGTGGCGATCCGAGTGGCCTGCTGAAGGCAGAGCAGAAATAAGGGGGTTAGAGGAGCTGCGCTCGATTTATAAAAGGTCGAACCCGACCCCTTTGATTTTCAATGAGGGCGCTGCTGTCCGCGAACAGAACCAACTGTCTCTATAGAGGAGTCACCAGCATGATCGGAAAATCCATCGTCGCCGTTGTTTTCGCCGCCCTGTCCGCCGCACCCGCCGCGTTTGCGGCATCGGACGCACCAGCGGCCGCACCGGCTGCCGCCGCCAAGGGGGATGTTTCCCTTACAGGCGGGGCTGTAGCGGCGCCCGCACCCGCCGCCGTCAAGCCGAAAAACAGGCGGAAGACCTGCAATGACATGAGAGTGCCCACTGGCGCGAAGGCGAACACTGACGCGAAGCCGGCCAATGGCGTGAAGCCGAAGGTCTTGTGCTAAAGGGTTAAAGCGGCCAGGCTCAATAAATATATGGGTCAAAGGGGTCGGGTTCGATTTATAAAATTCCGAACCCGGCCCATTTAATCTCCCGATCGGTCGATAGCGCGGTGCCCCTGCAAGACGGGCAGCCAGTGTAGGGCGGGTGAAACCCGCTGTTTACCGCGAAGCTTTTTACCGGAGCCAGTTCACAAAACGCCCGGCCCTTGCATACACCGCGGTACCGCGGGCATGATTCAGGCGGCCGCATGGTCCAAGCAAAGGATTGCGCCATAGCACCCGCTGCATAACCTCGGGGGAGGTTATGAACCGCATCATCGAAACGCTAGGCTACGGCCTCATGGCAAGCGCCATGGTGGGCGGCTCGCTCCATGGCCTTCCCCGCCATGCGAACATAAGCGTCCCCGCCGCCATCCCTACCGCATCAGATTGCCTGGTCGCGGCCCGTCTTTCGGGCTTCCCCATCACCACCACTGCGCCCCATCGTCCATGATCCGCTCCACACCCATCCGCCTTTGCCTCGTCGCGGCTTGCGCCGCCCTTGTTGCGGCCTGTGCGGGAACACCCGCAGCAGCCACCTCCCAGGCGCAGCCGGTTCCGGCGGCCCCACAGCCCCCGCCGCTGCCGCCCCCGCCGCCGCCTGTTTCCGCGCCGGCGCCCGCAGCTCCGGCCGCGCCCGCAGCGCCGGTATTCAGCCTGACCCCGGAGCAGCGCAAACAGGCGGAGCGTGCGACCGAGCAGGCCCTGAACAAGGTGCTCGATCCCGCCCGCGGCGACCACGAGAAGATGCGCAAGGCGCTGAGCGTCCCCAGCCAGTCGACATCCCGTACCGAGCGCTACGTGGGCGAGCGCATGATCGATGCGTTTTCCGATCCGCTCTTCGTGCCGCAGCTCGTCGCCAACATGAGCGATACCCAGGTCCAGGCAGTCCAGAACCATCCATCCCTGGTCATGGAAGTCGCCGGCAATGTGATCGGCAAGGCCCAGAACTACGGCTTCAGCAACCTCGATATCGATCAGCAGAAAGCCTTGCTGGAAGTATTCGGAGAAATTTACGCCGCGGCCACCACCGAGGAATGCGAACAGGTCATGGACCACAAGTCAGGCGTCGCCGGCGGCACCAACGCCATGATGACGGTTCTTGATCGCCTGCCGGAGGACACCGGGAAGCGCTTCACCAATCTGCTGCTCCTGGCCATGAAGCAGCCCCGCCAGCCGCCATCGCCCGCGCTCACCGCGCAGGAGCATGAGCTGGTCATGCTCAACGTCACGCACTACTTCGATACGGCGCCGGAAGACGCCCGCAACCGTCTCCACCAGTACTACCACGGCACCAAGCTGCCGAGTGACCGCTGCTGGGCGATCAGTCAGATCGTCGACGCCGTATTGTCCGGCGACAAGGAGCTGTCCGTGCTGGGAACGCGGATGTTCGTGCAGCAGATGGCGGCGAATAATCACTGAAGCCCGCTTGATCGGGCTTCGGGAGCAACAGGGATCCGAGCCCCGGTTTTGGGTCGCGCAGGCCGGGATTCGCTGCGCTTCATCCAGGCATCCTCGCCGGCCCTGATGCGCATGGCCCCCCCGGCGCACCATGCTCGCTATGCGTGCTGCATGCGGAAAACATGTCGAGCATGGCGAGCATGTCACGCATGGAGGGCCGATCATCCCGCCGCCCCATGCGCGACAGTCGCCCCCCGTGCTGGAAAGTATGTCGCGCATGGCAAGTATGGCGAGCATGATGCGGAGCCTTATCAAGCGCTTCGGAAGCCCTCAACCTTGGCGGGCGCGGGGGCTTGCATAACGCGGTAGAAAACAATATAAAAGATACATGCTTTGGATCGTGCGTCCAGCGAACCAGGCAGCCAGGAAAGCCCGCTCCGTGCGGGCTTTTTCGTTTGCGCCGTCCGCTGCCTCGAATCGTCATACCGGCGAAAGCCGGTATCCAGCGCCGCAGGATGTGCCGAGCGTAGCGAAGCGCATCGTTTACCGCGGCACGGCGCTCGATTGATGCGCTTCGCTACGCTCAGTACATCCTACCTCTCTCGGAGTGGGCTGCGGCGGGCACGGCCCGCCCTACGGTGAAGCCGGCGGCTGCTTCAAAGCGTCATACCGGCGAAAGCCGGTATCCAGGGGTTCGAAACGCGGACTCTCGTCGCTCTGGATTCCGGCTTTCGCCGGAATGACGATTCCCAGTTAGTTCACAGACTCACCCGCTCCATACCCCAAAAGGCCCGCTCCGCGCGGGCCTTTCCATTTCCGCCGCACCCAAAAATCGCATCACCCAACACAGCCCGCCGCCAGCGGGCTTTTTTATGCCCGCAAGGGCAAGGAGCAAACCGTGGAAAAAGCAAAAGCGGAACGGCGCATCGTGCGCCAGCGCGCGGTGAGGGACCGCACCGGCCTGAGCCGCAGCACCATATACAAGCTGGAAAGCGCGGGGCAGTTCCCGCAGCGCATCGTGCTGGGCGAGCGCTCGGTGGGCTGGTACGAGGACGAGATCACGGCCTGGGTGGAATCGCGCCAGCGGAGGCAGTCATGAGCGCGGCGCAGCGGCGCGAGCGGCCGCGCTTCGATCACGCGCGCCTGCCCGCGGCCCTGGGCTACTACATGGGCGAGCTGGGCGCGCTGCAAGGCAGCGGCCCCTGGCGCAAGGCCCTGTGCTGCTTTCACGACGACCACCGCCCCAGCCTCAGCGTCAACGTCGAGACCGGCGGCTTCCACTGCTTCGCCTGCGACGCGCGCGGCGACCTGGTGGCCTTTCACATGCGCAAGCACGAGATGGATTTCACAAGCGCCTGCAAGGCGCTGGGAGCGTGGCTATGAGCGTTGCAGCGGAGTTGATGATGAATCACTTGATGACACCCGCAGTAAATTCGATGGTGAACTTGCAGCCGGATTCGATGGCGGCCCCGATGCCGGACACCCTAATGGACCTGACGGCGGAGCCGCCGCCGGATCCGCAGCAAGAGCCGCAGCAAGATCCACTCGACCCAAGACAAGCCGCCAAGCGCCTCTTCGCCGATAAGCTGCGCGCCGGCTGGAAAGCGGCCTCCCTCGACACCTACCGCAGCGCCGACGGCAGCCCCCTGTTCCACCGCGTGCGCTTCGATCCGCCACCCGGTAGCGCCGAGGACAAGTTCATCCGCCCCATCCATCACGACGGCACAAGCTGGCGCATCGGCGAGCCGCCCGCGCCGCTGCAAGGCAAGCCGCTCTACCGCCTGCCCGAGCTGCTCGCCGCCGACCCGGCGCAGCCGGTCTATGTGGTGGAAGGCGAAAAGGCCGCGCGCGCCCTGGGCCGGCTGGGCGTGACCGTCACCACCAGCGGCGGCGCTTCTTCAGCGCGTGCGGCGGACTGGACCCCGCTGCACGGCCGCCGCCTGCGCATCTGGCCGGATAACGACGAAGCCGGTGCGCGCTACGCCGCCGAAGTCGCCACGCGCATGTACGCCAACGGCTGCAACGTCCACATCCTCGACCCCGCGCCCCTGCGCCTGCCGCCCACCGGCGACGCCCACGACTGGCTCGCCGCCAATCCCCAATTCATTTCCGGGGCCAGTGCCGCAGCCGGCGCCGCCGCGCTCGACAGCCTGCCGTGGAAATCCCATGCCGACGACGCGCCGCCGCCCAAGCCCAAATCCAAGCGCAAACTCATCACCCGATGCCTGGCCGACATCAAGCCCGAGCCGATCCGCTGGCTGTGGGAAGACCGCATCGCCATCGGCAAGCTCACCCTCATCGCCGGCGACCCTGGCCTGGGCAAGAGCATGCTCGCCATCAAGCTCGCCGCCCACCTCAGCCGCGGCCTGACCTGGCCGGTGGACGGCTTGCCCTGCCCGCAGGGCCACACCCTCTACGCCTCCGCCGAGGACGGCAAGGCCGACGTCGTTCGCCCGCGCTTCGACGCCGCCGGCGGCGATCCGCAATACATCCAGGTCATCGATGCCGTGCAGAACGAGAACAAGCGCAACAGCCTGCTCTGCCTGGACGGCGACCTCGACGTGGTGGACGACTACCTGGAGGCGCACCCCGGCATCAGCCTCGTCATCATCGACCCGCTCGCCTCCTTCCTCGGCAACACCGACAGCCACAACAACGCCGACGTGCGCGCCGTGCTGCACCCCCTCACCGAGCTGGCCGAGCGCCACCACGTGGCCATCGTCGCCATCGCCCACCTCAACAAGAGCAACGCCAACGGCGGCCCCGCCATGTACCGCGTCAGCGGCAGCCTGGCCTTCGTCGCCGCCGCCCGCTGCGCCTTCCTCGTCACCAAGGACCGCAACGACCCCGAGCGCCGCCTCATGGTGATGAGCAAGAACAACCTGGGGCCGGACAACCTGGGCATGGCCTACCGCGTGCGCAAGCTGCCCGAAAACGAAAAGATCGGCTACATCGAATGGGAAGAGCAGGGCTTCACCATGAGCGCCGACGAAGCCCTGGCGCAGATGCAGGCCGAGCATGAGGACCGCGACCATACCGCCATCTGGATCCGCGAGCTGCTGGCAGGCGGCAAGATGTCGTCCAAGCAGGTCGAAGCCGCATCCGCCAGGGCGGGCCTGAATTGGCGCAAGGTCCACCGCGCCATGAAAGCCGCCGGGGCCGAATCCGCCCGCGAAGGCTTCGGCAAGGATGCGGTGTATTACTGGCGGCTCAAATGAGCGGGCCGCGCCCACCATGCGTGACATGCTCGCCATGCTCGACATGTTTTCCGCATGCAGCACGCATGGCGAGCATGGAGGGGGAGGGCATCGGCGGGATTGTCTTAACTTGGCAAATCGGGGTCTGTACCCGATCGTTTCCCGGTGCTGGCTCCAATGTTTTAGACGGTCATCGCGCGAGGCCCATCATGGATGCCATGTGCGCCATGGATGCCACGTTCCAGATAGTGGCATCCATGGCATCCATGGGCGCACCCGAAAGCCTGGAATCCAGAGTGTTAAGTGGGCCTGGCCCTTTTGGCTGTTCACGCGGAGCTAACCAATCCTTAACTTGTGCTGCCCGCACCTCGATTTCCGGTTTTATCGTGCGTGGAGCCGCTATCGTAGGGCGGGTCGAGACCCGCCGTTTACCGCGGCTGTTCCCGGAACCAGATCACAAAGCGCCACGCGGCCGCCCTTGCATACACCGCGGTACCGTGCGCATGATTCCGGCAGCCGTAAATTCCAAGCAAAGGACTGCGCCATAGCACCCGCTGCATAGCCTCGGGGGAGGTTATGAACCGCATTGTCGAAACGCTTGGCTACGGCCTCATCGCCACCGCGATTGTGGGCGGCTCCCTCTATGGCCTTGCCCGCTATGCGGACAGCGGCGCCCCCGCCGCCATCCCCCAGCCCGCCCGCTTGCCCACAAGCCCCGCGCCGCAAGCTGCCGCCGCGCCCCCGCTATTTGCCCCCATGGCCCGGCCCCCAGCCCCCACGGAAAACTACGTCCGCACCAAGGACAAGATCTACTACCTGGCCTCCGCCTCCCCGGCGCATGCCGACTCCGATACCTGGAACGCCCTGCGCCGCAACAGCTACGAC